>OLPC01000713.1_pt1 | contig 31571 bp, 26 predicted proteins | sample 1672341 | NCBI WGS metagenome assembly OLPC01 (sample SAMEA3136673, study PRJEB25190) | human gut metagenome | reverse complement strand
TCAAATGTAAATCTTACCGGTAAACGTTTGATGATGAATGCCGGAAGGTCTTTGCAGGCACGTCCCCACTGTTTTTCGGTATAACCTTTTACCAATTTCTCAAATACATCTTTTCCTACCAGAGATAACCCCTGTTCTTCCAGGTTCTTCGGTTCTGTGATTCCGGTCTCTGCAACCTGTTTTGCAATCATTTCTTTTGCTTCCTGTGGTGTCTTGATATTCCACATTTTGCTGAATGTGTTCATGTTGAACGGCAGATTGTAAAGCTCGTCCTTGTAAATCGCTACCGGTGAGTTGATGTAATTGTTGAACTCTGCAAACTGGTTGATATAATCCCAAACCTGTTTGTTGGATGTGTGGAAAATATGTGCACCGTATTTGTGAACATTGATTCCTTCAATATTTTCACAATAAATATTTCCACCGATATGCGGACGCTTGTCAATTACCAGACAGGTTTTTCCTTTTTTCTTTGCTTCGTGAGCAAATACTGCTCCATATAATCCTGATCCTACTACTAAATAATCATACTTCATAATACTAAATCCTCTCTTTTATTTCTTTGTAATTTTATCTTTTATCATCTTTCCCATTCCGACGACACTTCCCACTCCATAACTTAAATGAAGTAAAAAGAAGATTCCCGGAAGCAAAAGCTGACATATATGCTTCGCCTCATTTTTTACAGACAGAATTGCCATTCCGATTGCGCCACACCAATAAGTGATCCACATGGCAATCGCCAGAAATGGCTTCTTTAGTGCTGCCAAAATGGATGTCACAAGAATCGCAATCACAAAAGCAAACGGCACAAAATGATAAATGCTGAGACATCCAGGACATACGCCAAGAGTTCTTGCTACCCAGTCTCCATTGCCGTATTTCTGCTTCATCATTCCCGGAATCGAACTTCTCACATATTGCCAGGAATGAATCTGCGGATCATAGCATAAGCGGTATCCTGCCTGCCGGATCCGGTAATGCATCTCATTATCTTCCGTTCTTCCCAGATTTTCATTGAAAAGTCCAACCTTTTCAAATACTTCTCTCCGATACGCTGCATGGAACATGGACTTTACATATTTCTTTTCATTCTCTCTCCGGAAACCTGCGATTCCGCTTCCGAACATCGAACTTTCCGCACTCAGTAGAAGTCTCTGCCACGGTGTGTCCTTCTCCGGAAGATTCGGTCTTGGTCCACCAGTGACATATTCTCCGCTTTCCATGCATTCTACGTTCTTGGAAACAAAATCCTCCGGAATGCGCCCATGTGCGTCCAGACGGATAATAATATCTCCGGTTGAACTACGGATTGCCTGATTCCATCCGGAGGCCTGATTGTTCCCCGGATTTTCCGTAACAAAGCAGTTATGATACTGCGGATTTTCTTCGGCAAAACGTTCCATAATCCGTCTGGTTCCATCTGTTGAACTGCTGTCCACCATCACAACTTCGATCTGCTCTGCCGGGTAGTCCTGTTTTGTGATATCCTCCAGCAAGTGTGGAAGATACTCTTCTTCATTGCGCGCAATCGTGCAAACTGATACTAACATACATTTCTCCTATACTGTAGTTCTTATCGTAATACTGCAAATACCGTCATAAACATGGTCATAAAATCTCTCCACAGACTGTATTTGCGCAGATCTTCCAGATTATAACTCATCTTCTCCGGAAGCACTTCATGAATATAAGCATAATCCACATCTTCTACATGCTCCAGCATTTCACCTTCATCTTTGTAGCATACGCTGGCTCTGGAAGTGATTCCTGCCGGCAACAAAAGAGTTGCATACATTTCTTTCGTATAGCCTTTTACATATTTTATTACTTCCGGTCTGGTTCCAACAAAACTCATCTCTCCGCGAAGAACATTGATAAGCTGCGGAAATTCATCAATCCTGCAACCGCGGATCACTTTTCCAACCCGTGTCAGTCTGGAATCCTGACTGATCGTAACCTGTGTTCCCATCTTGTCTGCATTCTGCACCATGGTACGGAACTTTAGAATGTGAAATTTCTTTCCATACTGTGTCACACGCACCTGCTTGTAAATCACCGGTCCCGGTGAATCCAGCTTGATTGCAATACTGATGACTAACATAATCGGTGATAAAATGACAAGTAAAATCATCGAAAGCAGAATGTCAAAATATCTCTTTAATCTTAATTCTTTTTCGTGTCTGATCAGAATATCATAGTATTGTTTTACTTCGTCTGTTCTCATAAACTTCGGAAGTTCGTCCCATTTTCTCATACAGCATTCCTATCCGATGCATTCCTTCAATACATCTGTCACGTATTTTACCTCTTCATCGGTAAGTTTCGTATGAAGCGGTAATGTAATTGCATTTTCAAATAAAGCATAAGCATTTGGATAATCTTTAATATCAAATCCCATATTTTTGTATGCAGATAACAACGGTAACGGTTTGTAATGCACATTCGTTGCTACGCCATGCTCTGCCATCTTCATAATGATCTCATTACATTCTTCCCGTGTTTTTCCCTGAACACGGATCAGATACAAATGTCCGCTGGACTTATGATCTGTATCAAAATGATTCAGTACATTCACAGGAAGACTTTCCAGTGCTTTATCATACATTCCTATGATTTCCCGGCGCCGTGCTAATAATGCATCATAGCGCTTTAACTGTACCAATCCAATAGAAGCCATGATATCGGTCATATTGCATTTGAAATAAGGTGCCACAACATCATACTCCCATGCGCCAAGCTGCGTCTTTGCTAGCGCATCTTTGGATTGACCGTGCAGTGAAAAAAGCATATATTTTTTATAAATCTCATCATCATCCACACCTTCGATCGGACGCCATGTGACTGCTCCTCCTTCCGCTGTGGTAAGATTCTTTACTGCATGGAAGGAAAAACTTGTGAAATCTGCAGCCTGTCCACATTTCTTTCCTTTTCGCTCTGCGCCAAATGCATGCGCTGCATCTGCCACCACAATCACTCTGCCAAACTTCTCCTGAAGTTCATTTGCCGGATGGAAAAGTGATTTCTTTGCTTCTACAATTTCAAATATCTTATCATAGTCACACATAATTCCGGCAAGATCTACCGGGATAACCGCTTTCGTCTTCTCTGTGATCGCATCTGCCAGTTTCTCATAATCCATCTCATAAGAATCTTTTGCCACATCCACCAGAATCAGTTTTGCACCTACATGCTCTACTACACTGGCGGATGCAGTATAAGTATAGGCAGTTGTAATTACTTCATCTCCCGGTCCAATTCCCAGAAGACGAAGTGTCATCTCCAGGCAGGCTGTTGCTGAATTCAGACAGACCACCCTGTTTGTTTCCATATATTCTGCCAGTTTCTTTTCAAAAAGCTTCGTCTTTGGTCCTGTTGTGATCCAGCCACTTCTTAACGTATCTACAACTTCTGCTATTTCTTCCTCTGTGATATCCGGAGGTGAAAAAGCGATATGCATATTCTCCATAAATAATCTTCTTTCTTTAAAATAAAATATACTATGTAACAATTATTACAAAATTATTACATAGTATATACTACCAAAAAACTCCATAAAATACAATTAAAACTATTTCTTAACTACTTTTCTGCTATTTTTTGAACACAATCAGCTTGCTGATCACATAATTAAGCACAATTACGATCACCTGTGCCACTATCTTAACCAGCATACTGTTCATTCCCAGATTCGTGATAAAAATAAATAAGATCAGTTCCTCAATTACCAGCGTTGCTACTCGACCGCCTATAAAACTGGTGATTTCTTTGATAAAATCAGCTGCTGTACTTGCATTTGAATCAAACACCCAAATCCTGTTAGTTATATAAGCAAATGCAACTGCCAGTATCCATGAACCAATATTTGCTACCAGAGCATTCCATCCTATCTGAATGTTAAAAAATGCATAAGAGATAACACTTACTAAAAAAGTTAAGCCACCAAAGAATAAGTATAATAATATTTCTTTATTTTTTTTGTAAAATGGATTAAAAATCCGTAAAACTGGAAGTTCCATGATGCGGTCAAATATATCTTTTTCTTTTTTCATTTTATGCTTCCTTCTTTAATCTTATCAAAAGTTCTATAACTAAACGTTGCGAGAGCCATCTGTTTTAGACAGATGGCTCTCGCTTAATAAGTCAATGCACTAAAATGTAAAAACTTATGCTAATTCTTTCTCTACAGTTTCTAACGCTGCTTCGATTACTTTATCCATATCATAATACTTGTAATTTCCAAGGCGTCCACCAAAGATCACATTCTTCTCCTGGTCTGCAAGTTTCTTGTATTCTTCAAACAGCTTATTGTTCTGTTCGTTATTTACCGGATAATATGGTTCCATTCCTACTTTCCATTCTGAAGAGTACTCTCTGGAGATAACAGTTTTTTCCTGTTTTCCAAATTCAAAATGTTTGTGTTCGATAATACGTGTATAAGGAACTTCTCTTTCTGTATAGTTCACAACTGCATTTCCCTGATAGTTATCTGTATCAAGTACTTCTGTCTCAAATCTTACCGAACGATATTCCAGTGCTCCAAGCTTGTATCCGAAGTATTCATCGATCATTCCGGTAAACAGTGTCTTTTCTGCAATATCTGGATTTTCTTTGATAAATTCAAAATAATCTGTATCTGTCTTTACTTCAATTCCATCCAACATCTTTTCGATAATCTTTGTATATCCACCGATCGGGATTCCCTGATATCTGTCATTGAAGTAATTATTATCAAATGTAAATCTTACCGGTAAACGTTTGATGATGAATGCCGGAAGGTCTTTGCAGGCACGTCCCCACTGTTTTTCGGTATAACCTTTTACCAATTTCTCAAATACATCTTTTCCTACCAGAGATAACCCCTGTTCTTCCAGGTTCTTCGGTTCTGTGATTCCGGTCTCTGCAACCTGTTTTGCAATCATTTCTTTTGCTTCCTGTGGTGTCTTGATATTCCACATTTTGCTGAATGTGTTCATGTTGAACGGCAGATTGTAAAGCTCGTCCTTGTAAATCGCTACCGGTGAGTTGATGTAATTGTTGAACTCTGCAAACTGGTTGATATAATCCCAAACCTGTTTGTTGGATGTGTGGAAAATATGTGCACCGTATTTGTGAACATTGATTCCTTCAATATTTTCACAATAAATATTTCCACCGATATGCGGACGCTTGTCAATTACCAGACAGGTTTTTCCTTTTTTCTTTGCTTCGTAAGCAAATACTGCTCCGTATAATCCTGATCCTACTACTAAATAATCGTACTTCATTTTCTTATCCCCTTATTGATATTTTTCAATTTCCAAATACTTATTCCAGAACTCTCTTGATACAAGATACGGCTGCTCTTCTCTGTACTCGCGTTCTATCTTCTCTTTATTTTTTTCATATTTGTTTTTGATATATTTGTATCGCTTTTTCAGAAGTTTATATTTCTTCTTGTCAATAGAACGCAGTTCTGCTTTCTTTGCAAAAACATCTACAGCCAACAAATTACTGTGGAAAGTTTCTCTTTGTGGATTATAAAATTCGTCAAACGAAATAACTGCCGGAGAATCATCCATCCATTTAGTTTTCCAAAACCTTTGACCATTCTGTGTTAACCGGTAAAGGGCACGCTGAATATAATTTGTCGGATCCGGTCTATATACATCTGCCAGATTAACATTAACATCAAATTCACTGAGATCCTTCATTTTTGCATTTAATGCCGACTTCTCTTTCAGCATTTTTTCGCACTGCTCAATCTCGATAAACTTAGGTCCTTTCATATAATCATTCCATGCATCCAGCAAAGCTTTGACTACATTATAGTTAAACCGATGTAATTCAACAACAATGCGATCTTCAAAATGAGCTATTATCTCATCTGCTAGTCCCTTATTATTACATGCATTCATGATCAATAAATTTCTAAATGCTTGATATCCATTCATAAATGCACTGTATTTTGTCGCAAATCCCATATGCCATAAGGAAATACCGTTCATCGTAATCATTTTAGCATTATTTCTAATTCCAAATTCTATATCATCACCTCGAATAAACACTGGCAACGGCAATCCATTTTCTTTCACCTTATCAATCGGAATACAGCAGTACCACCATGCTGCATATGCATTGTTTAAATCTGCATTAATATTTTCATTCAACAATAGTTCTCTAATGAATCGCATATCTCTAGGAATCTTTGCTGCTCTGTTAATTCCCCCACTAATATATGCACTATCCTCCCAAAAGACGTTCATTTCTTCAAGCTTCATCATTGCACCACTGATGAAATGCTCTTTGTATTCATCCTTGATCATATGCAAAAGATAATAAGTTCTTCTTAATGCCTCTGCATAAATTAAGACATCATCATCCATTAGCAACACATGTGTAACTGGCTCTTTCTGATCTAATACTTCAATCATACCACGTGCAAATCCACCTGCACCACCAACATTTTTATTTGGATGATAATAAATATGATCACTTTCAATTTCATCTTTATCTAATGTACGTCCATTATCAACAACATGCATATACCAATGTTGTCCCATATATGAATCCGCTATTAATTCTTTACGAACCATTTCTACATTTTTCTTTATATAATCTTCTTTTTTAAATGTTGTTGTAGAAATTGCAATACTCACTTCATGTAACAGTTCTTCATCCACGGTAACATCATAAGTTCCACCATAGAAAGCACAATCACTATATGTTTTAATTGAAAAAGCAAACAACATTTCTTTATTATCTGTAGGGATTTCTACTTCAACATACTTTTTCTCTGCATTTTTAAATCTTTTTCGTGAATAAGTTTTTCTCTGTTCCGCCTCTGCTGTTAAATGATATCCTTCTACAGCGACTTCAAAATCACCCTTAATTTCTAATTTTAGATACACTTTTTTTACATTCGTATATTTTTTCCACTTTTCAAGTGAAATTGCATTGAAATAAGAACAAAAATTATACTCTTTAAAGCTTCCCATCAATAAACGACTTGTTCCATCTTCACAAATATCGCAAACCAACTCTGCGCCCTGATAATACAAATTCCACTGACTTGCCTGTGGTTCTTTATCTGGTAATAAAATCTTCTGTATTGAAAGTCTTTTTTCTGCCATTACATATCCTCCATATTATTTCTATTATTACTATTGATATTTTTCGATTTCCAAATAGTTTTTCCAAAACTCTTCTGAAACTAAATATTTACGTTTTGCATAATAAGCTTCTATAACTATATTATTTTTTTTCTTATATTCATTCAATAAACTCTCGAACTCTTTTACAACTTTTTTGCAGCGTTTTCTATCCTGTTTTCTGATTTCTCCAGTCTTAGAATATGGATTAACAGCAATTACACTTTCCTGTAAATATTGGCGCTGCGGATTATGAAAGAAATCAGACGCTACTACAGCTGGTCCTTTCCGTAAATATCTCTTTGGTATAAACCGCTGACCATTCCAGGTAATTCTATAGATAAACTTGCCTATTAAACTTTGTGTCTCAAATTGGTATACTGAATTCACATCAACAGACAACTCTGGAAATTCATTTATATCCTTCAGTTCTGCATTACGTCTAGAAAAAGCCTGTAGTCTCTCTTGACACTTTTCTTCTTCGATAAATTCAGGTCCCTTCATATAGTCTCTTATCGCATCAATGAAAAATTCCGCTGCCTGATAATTAAATCGTGTAATTTCATTCCAAAACAATCCAACAAAATTATCCAAAATTCTTGCCTGCATATCTTTTTTATGATTGCATGCACATATTATCAACAAATTGCGAAATACTTGGTAATATTCCATAAAATAATTAAATTTTGTAGCAAATCCTAAATGCCAGACACAAATTCCATTCATAGTAATAAATTTTGCATGATTTCGCAAACTATATTCCGTATCATCACCACGTACAAACAAAGGCAAAGAAAAACCACTTTTTTCAATAATACACATTGGAATACAGCAATACCACCACCCTGCATATTTATTCTCTATTTTCTCTGTGTAAAATTCCTCATTGGCCAAAAGATCTGATTTTTTTTCTATTAACTTTGAACCCTTTAACGTTACCTGATATCCTTCCGGTGTAAGATAACCGACATCTTCACTAAATTCTGTCATATGCTCATATCGAAGCATAGCACCGCTTATAAAATAATCTTTATATCTTTCCTTCTGTAATAATAACAATATATACGTCCTGCGAATTGACTCTGGCAAAATCTCCACATCATCATCCATTAAAAGAACATTGGTTGCTTTTGGATTCTGATACATAGACTCCATCATTCCTCTAGAAAATCCACCTGATCCACCAACATTTTTGTTTGGATGATAAAATACATGTTCTCCCTCAATCTCTTCTCGTTTTAAAGTTCTTCCATTATCTACAACATGCACAAAAATATGTTCACCAATATTTTCTTCCGACAAAAGTTCTTCTTTATATAATTTTATATTTCTTTTGATAAAGTCTTCTTTTTTAAAGGTAGTTGTTGCAATAGACAAATTCACTTTATTCAGATTTTCTTCATCAACATTCGTATAATAAGCTCCGCCATATAAAAAACAATTTGTTAAAGTATTAATTTCAAATCCCGCTATAGTTTCCTTCATTTCCGGAATGGGAATCTCTATTGTTCGACGGTCTGTCTCATTATATCTCTTTTTATAATAAATTCTACCCTTATCTCTTCCATCTGCCTCTAAATGGTATCCGGTAATTTTGAGTTCAAATGCTCCTTCTATATCAAGTCTCAAAAAAATGTCTTCTACATTGCAATATTTTTTCCATTTTTTTATCGAAAGACCATTCAAATAAGTTACAAACTCACACACATTATATTTTGCTGTAGCTAAACACTTCTTCTCATCATCATATACTGTCTGTACACTTTTAAAGAACAGCTTATCATTATTTTTATACTTTTCCTTATCTGGAAAAAGTATATTCTGCAACTTAATTTCCATTAGTTCCTCCTTACAAACCTAAATAATCATTCCAGAACGTTTCTTCTGTCAATAGATGATACTTTTCTCTATATTCTTCACATACTTGCGCGTAACGCTTATCTATGATTCTACAAACCTTGAATAATTTGACATATGCCCCTACGAACTGCCATAAACTTCTTTTTACATGTAAAGCTTTTCGGTTCGCATCTACATATAATACTTCTTTGTAACGGAACAATTCAAATACCGGTGGATCTGGTCTTGAAACCTTGATTTTTTGTTTCTTCGCCGGCAGAAAATATCCGTTTACACTTAATGATTTCAAAATTTTCATCCATTTAGGATCTTCTTTGACCTTAACTCCATACCAATCAAAATCTGATTCTTCTATTCCCTCATACCCCAGATATTTTTCTGCATCATCCATTTGATAATTATATTTTGACAACTCACCTTGTAATTTCAAAGTATCCAAATGATAGAACCAGTCAAATCCTCTTAAAAAGTCAACCGCAGCTTTCAAATTCATATCAATATATTGATATCTATATTTTCCTACATTTCTACTAACCTGCTTTAATAAAAAAACTTTAAAATCTTTTGCGGTATAATCTGGTCTATGGATAGCATTTACAATTGCCGGATTTCTCACATCGTAGTATTCCATCGTCCCCGGCATTTTACAGCCATACGCATCATGCCACACACACACACCATTTAGAAACATAAATTTACCTTCTGCGCGAAGTCCATATTCTGCATCATCCATATGAATAAATATCGGCAACGGTAACCCATTCTTGGTTATATGCTCTTTTGGAATACAGCAATAACACCACGCAGCATAATCAGAAAAATTCTCCCATTCGCTCAAAACAGCATTTTCAGTAATTCCTAAATTTATATCGCATCCATTGATCAGCAGCTGTCCATTATTCCACACAGCTCCTCTCTCATACTGAATCAATGAAGAGTCTTTTCTAATCAAAGATCCACCCATCAGATAATCATAATATTCCGGCTTTAACACGGTTAAAAAACGATAGGTTCTTTCTACTGCTTCTGGATCAATTGTCGCATCATCATCCATCAGTAAAAAATGTGTAATGTTGTTTTCTCCATGCAAATGCTCTATCATTGCTCGGGTAAATCCACCTACACCACCCAGATTTCGATTTTTTACAATTGTTATTTCATCATTTTCGATTTCTTCAGGTTGCAAACTCTGTGCATTATCCGATATAATAATCTGGACATGACCATAAGACAATGCTTCTGGATTTTTCAAAATTCCTTCCGTCATTGCCTTCATATTTCTTTCTACAAATTCTTCTCTTTTAAATGTACAGATACAAATCCCAAGTTGAACTTCTCTACTCGCAATATCTGAATCTGTTTTATAATACCCTGAATAAATATGTGTACTCTCTAATGCAATAATCTCAAGTCCCAAAACCGCATCACCCAATAAGGCAATTTCTTTTAGTTCAAAAACTTTCCTTGCGTCACTATCAAGTATTTCTGAATATATTTTTTTCTGTTTTACTTTGTCATCATGATTGTGATATTCAAATACATTAATTTGACATTTTCCACAACATTCTATTGCCGGTATAACACTGCTGACTTTTGTGTACTTCGTCCACTTCTTCATTGAAAAAAGATTATAAAACGTATTTAATTGTACTTTTCCTCCCTTTTCTATAAAAAGAGTTTCATCAACAACACTAACCTTTTCTCCTTGAAAACATAATTCGTTTGTTTTCTCCATCGGAGTTGTAAATACCATTTTCTGTAAAATCATACTGGCTTGTTCCTCCGCTATTATGCCATCTTCATATACTCTCTGGTTACATCTTCTACCAAACCACTCATTTTCATATTGCCATGATCAATCCAGATTGCATGATCACAAAGTTTTCTCACCGAATCCACATCATGTGACACATATAATAATGTGGTACCTCCGCTGAGCATCTGCCCCATTCTTTCATAACATTTTTGCTGGAACTGATAATCCCCTACCGATAAGATTTCATCAACTACCAAAATATCCGGACGAACCATTGTTGCAATTGCAAATCCCAGTCTTGCCTGCATACCTGATGAAAAATTCTTTATCGGAACATCTAAGAAGTCCTGCAATTCAGCAAATTCTATTATTTCGTCAAAATGTTCTTCCATAAATTTTCTGGAATGTCCTAATACTGTTCCATTAAGAAAAACATTTTCTCTGGCCGTCATGTTCATATCAAATCCTGCGCCTAATTCAATCAATGGAGCTATCGTTCCATGAGTCGTAACCGTTCCCTTGTACGGCTTCAAAATACCGCAGCACGCTTTCAATAGCGTGGATTTTCCTGAACCATTAGTTCCAATGAGTCCCCACGCCTCACCTTTTTTTACTTTTAAATTAATATCTTTCAATGCCAAAAATTCTTGGAACATCAACTCATGTTTAATCAGTTTAATTACATATTCTTTAAGATTATCCACCTTCTCTGACGCCATATTAAAACGTATCGTAAGGTGATCAACATCTACTACATACTCTTCGCTCATCTTGCTTTCTCCCATTAAATGTATAAAATAAAATTATCCTGCACTTTTTTAAACACGCCCAGGCCAATAGCCAGCATAATAACAGCCATTGCCCAACAACCTATAAATATTCTCGGAGTCGTAAAATGTCTGTACAAAACAAGATCCCTGAAAAACTGAATATAATAATACATCGGATTGCAATACTCAACCAATTTTCTTAACCAGTCCGGCAAAAGCTCTATTGGATAAAACATTGGTGTAACATACATCCATGCAACCGTTATCGCATTGTAAATATACTGGATATCTCTAAAAAATACATTTGCAGCCGAAAGGAAAAATCCCATTCCACATACAAAAATATACAATGGTATTACAACTAGTGGAAACAATAAAATATATGGTGAAAACTGAGCTCTTGTTATCAACATAACTAAAACCAGCGCGCCCATTGAAAAAATAAGATCGATCAATGAACTAGTAACTTTAGATAATGTAAAAATATATTTCGGAACATATATTTTTTTAATCAACGCTCCATTATCTAATACCGAATACATTGACATATGTGTTGCATTATTCATAAAATCAAACAAAGCCTGTCCGGTTAACAGATAAACCGGGAAGTTAGCAATTCCCCTCTGAAACATCTGTGAAAATACTAAAGTCATTACAAGCATAATCAATAACGGATTCAAAATACTCCACACATATCCCAGGAAACTACGTCTGTATTTTAATTTTACATCCCTTACTACTAGCTCTCTAAGAAGATCTTTATATTTAAAAAATGTATTTATTCTATCTTTTACTATGCTCATCTTTTTTCTCCATTATCTTTTAATAAGAATTTCTTCTGCTTTTAAATGCAAGAACAGCCAGCGGAAAAACTGAATATCTCGTTTTTCTTAATATTAAAACTGCAGGATTCTTCACTTTTTCATATACTTCTCTATTCTTATGATAAAAATATGCATCCAACTTTATTGCTTCTTTTTTCATTCCACTTTTCAATGGGAAACTGATATATATTTTCATCTGACTGGTAAAAATTGTAGCTGTCAATTCTCTGATATACTCCAGATTTGCCGCCGGAGCAATGCTTTCCACTTTTTTGCAGTACCGATTCAGTCTCATAAGAACTCTCAAATGATTTTTCATATTCTTCTGCATCTTTTGAATCGACATACTTTGTCCCGGAAGTCCCAATCGGTATTGATAAACCGCATCTTCAATAAAATACACTGTCCTTACATACGGGATAGGAAATGCAATGAATTCTACATCTACATAGAATGTATGTTCATCAATTTTTTCATTTGCTTTTCTGAACAATTCCGTTTTTACTGTTGTCGCATGCATATCAATGATCGTCTTACCTACAATCTCTTCAAATTTATATAATTTGTTATATTCTATTTTTTCAAACGGATATTCCTGTCTCTTTTCCGGTAATCTCGTTGCATGATTGATCCATGTATAATTTGAGGCAACAATGTCTGCCTCGCTTTCTTTCAAAACTTTCACTAGACGAATAAAGTTTCTGGTGTCTACCCAATCATCACCGTCAACAACTTTAAAATACTTACCTTTGGCTTCTTTTATCCCTGTGTTAATTGTTGATCCATGTCCCCCGTTTTCCTTATTAATCAGTCGGAATGTATCTGGGTATTTATCTACATATCTTTGTGCAATTTCAGCTGTATGATCACTGGATCCATCATTTACAACCAAAACTTCAATCTCTTCCATAACTTCAGAATTCACAAAAGATTCCAGGCAATCTTCCAGATACGCTTCAACATTGTAACTTGGAATGGTTATTGTTAATATCTTCTCTTCCATTATTCTCCTTACTTATATATTTAATATTCTTCTCAAAAAAAGTTGGTTTTACAGATACTTTATCTATCTGAATCACCAACTTTTATTTTGATTACTTAATTATGCTACCCTTTTCCTTAGATGCAATGATTATATCAAATACAGGCTTCTTTGTCAAATTCACGCTCTTTCAATTCTATATACCCTTATGATCAGTCTCAACACTTGGTCCTTCATGACTGATTTTCCCCATATTCAATAATTCTTTAAAAATTTCACTGTCTCTCTTCTTATCTTCTGGTCGAATATGGTAAGTTGATATAATACTTGCTACCCTTTCTTTAATATGTGGGCTTTCTTCCATTGCTTCTTTTTCAAGTTCCCTTAACTGACTCAAGAAATGTACTTCATCAAATTCCAATGGTTTTCCTATAAATATTAAATCATTTTCAGTTTTCTGTAATCCTTCTTCTTTAGTCAATAATTCTTCATACAACTTTTCTCCAGGTCGTAATCCTGTATATTTTATTTCCATATTAACACCAAGAGTATATCCAGATAGTCTAATTAAATTCTTAGCCAAATCTGCAATTTTTACAGGTTCTCCCATATCCAATACAAAAATCTCTCCTCCATGTGCATAAGCTCCTGCTTGAAGCACCAAAGAAACTGCTTCTGGAATTGTCATAAAATATCTAATCACATCCGGATGCGTAACTGTTACAGGTCCCCCCGCCTCCATTTGCTTTTTAAAAAGAGGAATTACACTTCCATTACTTCCTAATACATTTCCGAATCTTACTATTACATACTCTGTCCTAGAATACTTGCTAAATGTTTGAACTATCATTTCACACAGCCGCTTTGATGCTCCCATAATATTTGTTGGATTCACGGCTTTATCTGTAGAAATCAAAACAAATTTTTTTACTCCGTATTTATCTGCTGCTCTAGCCGTCTTATACGTTCCAAACACATTATTTTTTATTGCTTCATTCGGGCTATCTTCCATAAGCGGTACATGTTTATGTGCAGCTGCATGAAATACCACATCCGGGCGATAATGTTCCATAACACTTTCTATTCTACTTGTATTTCTAACCGAACCAATTAATACTTCTAATTTCAAATTCGGGTATTTTCGAATTAATTCTTGTTGAATATCATAAGCATTATTCTCATAAATATCAAATATAACAAGCAATTTGGGATTATGCGATGCGATCTGTCTGCACAATTCACTTCCTATAGAGCCTCCTCCTCCAGTCACCAGTATCCGCTTATTACTTACATATTGACCAACACTTTCCAAATCAATATTTATCGTATCTCTTCCAAGGAGATCCTCTATAGATACCTCTCTTAAGTTAGACACACCTACTTCATCATTTATCAACTGATACATTCCTGGTAAGATTTTGAGTTTACATTCTGTTAAATTACATATTCTCAAAATATCACGTGTATCCTTTGTACTTGCTGACGGTATCGCCAGAATTATTTCTTCCGCATCATATTTTTTTGCCGCCTGTTGAATCATGTCTCTTCCACCGATTATTCGGATACCATGAATATACTTTCCTTTTTTAGACGGATTATCATCAATCACACATACTACTCTTTGATTTAAATATCTACTACTTTTTAATTCTTTTATAATCATATTGCCCGCTTCACCGGCACCAATTACAATTGTATTTCTCGAATGTTTTGTAGATTTTTTCCATCCATTCTGTAATGCATGAAGAATTCTATAGGAAAACCGTGTTGCCAACGTCGTAATACTAAGTAAAATAAAATAAAAAAAGTAATAACTTCTTGGTATCGGCATATAAAGCATACCAAAACCAAACGCCTGAAAAGCCGTCGACAGCATTGCTGCTCCTATTATTAAAAACATTTCATAAACGCTTGCATATGACCATACTCTATTATATAAATTAAGAATAGCAAATATAACTACCGTTGTAATTACATTTATAATCATATAGTGTTCAACACTATTCATATATTCTTCCGGTACCCATATCCCATCCAGTTTAAAGCGCAAAATGATTGCTAAATACGAATCTATAATAACCGATAATATATCAACAATAAAAAGCGCTATCATTCTTCCTCTGGAACTTTGAAGTCCCCAATTTCTTTTCATACTGTTCCTCCGCTTGAATAATTTGGATTTATTACAAATTATTACGTTTTTACTTTATCTTATATAATAGCAAATTTTCCCTTAATATACAACCAATACTTCATCTAGTCTATATTTTTATGTTACAATTATTCATACAGGAGCTGTGAAAAAACGAGAGTTTTTTCATGCGTCCTTTTGCTTATGGTTATAATAATAGTTATATTACATAAAAAGTAAGCGCTTAAATCTTGGGTAGCTTTACTGTCTACGTTTTTAAACTCATAATGATAGTAAATAGATTTTTACTACACTCCGCTTGATAGGAGATAGAAATTTACTACATTTGGAGGTTTCATTATGAGTAATAAACGTGCTTCAGGGCGTTCCCTGGACGAATGGATGGAACTGGTAACCGAATGCAGACAAAGTGGCCTGACAGATGCTGCATGGTGTAATGAGCATGGGATATCTCCCAGCTGTTTTTACAATGCAGTTACCCGTCTCCGCAAAAAAGCCTGTCAGATACCGGATCCAGTTGGAAAAGCCAGCACTCTTGACCTTACATCCCATAAACAGGATGTAGTCCAGATTGCTATAGAACCGGAGTCTTCTCCGGCAGGACTGATCCCAGATAATGGAAACAGAACTATGCACCTTGACAATTCACATACGATTGAAATCGAAGCAGACGGATTGCTTATACGAATGAGTAATGAGATCAAACCGGTACTTCTGAAGATGCTTATGGATACGCTGAAGGAGTCGTTATGTTAGCGGATATCTCAAGTGTTGATGCGATCTATATCGTCTGTGGCAGAACAGATATGCGCAAGTCCATTGATGGATTGTGTGCGATCATCCAGGAACAGTTTTCGATGGAGATCGACCATGCACTTTTTCTTTTCTGCGGTCGTAGATGCGACCGTATCAAAGCTATTTTAAAAGAACCTGACGGGATCGTTATGATCTACAAAAGACTGACCGCCCAGGGATCTTACCGGTGGCCCAGGAATAAATCTGAGGTTCGGAATCTTACATGGCGGGAGTTCGACTGGCTGATGTCTGGCATTGATATTGAGCAGCCCAAAGCAATCAAGCCAACGTAAAAAAGATGCACATAAAACTCTTGTTTTTTGCTGTATTTTCGGCACTTTCAAGGCCTGGTAAATCTGCTGTTTTGCTGGGAAAAACCACTGTTTTCTGGTATAATGGAAACAGCAGAAACAGGAGGAAAAAGCAGTGGCAGACAGTTCCAAAGATATCCAGCTCCGTGAGCTGAAGGACATGATAAGCGATCTCAAAAAAATGATAAAGACACTTCAGGCAACTGTCGATGCTGCCAATAAACGGGAAGAGGCTCTCACCCAGGAACGGGATAATCTGAAAGAAGAGATAGACCTTCTCCGCAAAAAAATGTTTGGTACCTCCAGTGAAAAAAGGGTTCTCGATATCCCAGGCCAGTTAAACTTTTTCAATGAGGCGGAACTGGAACAGGATCCAGAAGCTGCAAAAACAGAGGATCTTGAAGCACTCTTTCCGGAAAAAACAGCAAAAAAACGAAAACCAAGAGCTACAGATGCGGAACGTTTTAAGGGAGTTCCTGTTGAAAAAAAGTATCTGGAACTTTCTGAGAAAGAGAAACTCTGTCCTGTCTGTGGTATCCCGCTGAAAGAAATCGGGGAAGAGTTTGTCCGCCGGGAACTGGTCTTTGTACCGGCAAAACTGAAAGTATATGAATACTACAGTAAGAGCTATGAGTGCCCGCAGTGCAGGCTTCAGGATATTCCGGTCATCAAAAAAGGAAAAGATGGCAGAGCCCATATGCTTTATGGAATGGCTTCTGCCGGAACGGTTGCCTGGGTAATGTACCAGAAGTTTTGTAATGGTCTCCCATACTACCGTCAGGAAAAGGATTGGAAACAGTATGGCGTGGAGATCACCAGAGCTACTATGGCAAACTGGGTGATCCGGAATTCTGAAGCATTTTTTCTTCCTATGTACGAATACTTCCACAGGAAACTTCTGGAACGTGGATTCGCGATGGCAGATGAAACGCCGCTTCAGGTTCTGCATGAACCGGAACGCCGTGCACAGACCAAGTCATATATGTGGCTGTTCCGCAGCGGTGAAGACGGAGGACCACCTATTATCCTCTATAAATACTCGGAGACCCGAGCCGGGGACAATGCCGTAGATTTTCTTCACGGCTTCAAGGGTTATCTGATGTGTGATGGCTATAGTGGATACAATAAAGTATCGGATGCCAAACGCACAGCCTGCTGGGCACACATCAGAAGATATCTGACAGATGCCATTCCCAAGGGAAAGGCTCTTGATTATACCCAGCCATCCGTACAGGGAATGCTGTACATTAACCAGCTCTTCCATCTGGAAGATGTGATCAGATCAAAGTATTCTTCCTTCGATGCTATCAAAAAGGCGCGTCTTGAAAAAGAAAAGCCGGTAGTAGAAGGCTTTTTGTCGTGGCTTGATCAGCAGAGCCCTACTCGTGGGAGCAGAATGGATAAAGCTGTCACCTACATTCAGAACCGCCGCTCCTATCTTTCCACCTATCTGGAAGATGGTCGCTGCAGTTTTTCTAATAATCTCAGCGAAAATGCGATCCGTCCGTTTACAGTAGGCCGTAAAAACTGGCTGTTCTGCGATACACCAAACGGAGCCCAGGCCAGTGCTATCGTGTACACAATGGTAGAAATGGCAAAAGCCAATGGAGTAAACGTCTATCACTATCTTACTTATCTGCTGGAAAAACTGCCTGATGACAGGATGAGCGATGATGAATTAGAACTTCTGGCTCCATGGAACGAAACCGTCAAAGCTGAGATCGAACATCGTGCAAACGAATCAAATCAAACATATGTGAATTGTGAAGGTGCTCCGACTACTGAAAAGTAGTCGGGGATTTTTCTATCATACCTAAAAATTAAGCGCTTACCAAATAAGCATGGAAAGAACCAACTAAGCGCTTACCAAATAATTAGGCGGGGTGCTGACCTTTGTGGTCTGTACCCCGCCTAATTTTAGCGTCCGCAACATTTCTTATATTTTTTACCAGAACCACATGGGCAAGGGTCATTTCTTCCTATTTTGGGCCCAATACGCCTATATGTCCCAAAAATAGTGGACTGATCTTTTATTAGAGCAGGGATTTTAAAAGTATATCCCGCATACGAAATTGCTTGTAATCCAAATTCAAAGTTTTTGGGAGTTGAAAGCAAATAGGATTTTTCTTTAATCGCCTCAAAGGTATTGTTGACGTTATTACACTTTAGCAAATCCAATAGTGTTTGTAAGCTAATTACCGGAATGTCTGAATTGTCTACCCGAATTCCTTTTTTTGAAACGACACACCCCATAACCACCGGCAAGTTATCCGATATAGCAACGCCAAACACTTTGTTACAGAAGTCCGAACACTGGTTTTGCGCATAGGTGAGCATATCCGACACCTGACTACACCCATGTTCTAAATCCTGAACTCTTGCGAATACCTCAGAAGTTGAATCTGCTTCAACAAGCCATTTTAATTCACATATAAGAATGGAATTACTTTCTTTATCCCATATAGCATAATCTACATCTGGAAGGGTGCCTGGAAGCGATTTATTTTTTGCAACTAATATATTGGGTATTTTTCCTGTAACAGCGTCAATTTCATCTTGCATGATTCCTTCCCGCAAATTGGTCAGGTCAAAGTATGATTTATCTCTTAGTTTGTGGATAAGTGAGATTAGATTTCTTTCTGGCCTACTTGCTAAAATCAAATGAGGAGCAAGGGCTAATCTATCCTTATCAATTTCGACAAAAGGTTGATATACAATATCATTGTTCTTCAAACGACTATTGTATGTTAGTAATTTTAATATGGCAGATATACTATCTGTAGAGAGTTCAGTTTTATCTGCAATGATTTGCACAAATTCAGTCGGTGATTTTATAAGAACAGCTTCTTGAATATCAGCGCCAGGAGCTCCGCTTTTTAAGCAAGCTATCATGTGAATAAAGCAAAGCGTTGCTATCGCTATCCAAAACTGCTTGAAGTCTTTTACTGAAAACTTGTCAAATTCCCATTCTTCCGGTAATTCACTGGTATTAACCCATTGACGCTCCATCATTTCATAAAAAGAATCCCATATGTTTTCATCGGTACTATATGAAATGCATCCGTCTTGAAACTTAATAGAAGCTATGAGTTTACTGTTTGCCGATGACAAATCCTGAGTAGGCATAAATTTGGACTCCATTGCCTGATCTCTGGATATTGATTCCACCATATCAGATATTACGATACTTCTATTTTTCGGATTATCCAAGAAAGTTATCGTATTTTGTGTTTCATTTACGCTTGCAGAAAAATGGCCTCTTGAGTAGCTAATATATGCACTACAAATGGGTGAATATTGCTTTGCTTGGAACTGCAATAGCTGTACAGTTTCTATATATCGCTCGGATATGATTTTCATATCCAAAGTATCTGTGTCTTTATGTGAACAATCCTGAAATATCCATTGAATTAGAACATTTAATGAATCTAATTGTTCTCGGATTAGCATTGAATACTCCAAGCTATCACCGATTAGAGCAAGATTTGTTGTGCCACCCAAGCGGCAAGCATCCTCAAAGACGGTTAGTGCATTATATAATGCTGTTTTTCTATTCAGAGAAAATAATGGATTTTGTTTATGATAGGCATCAATAATTTTTTCGACTTCACGAATGTATTCTGCCATATTTGCTACCCCCTAACTCATATGCTGCTATACATACGAGTATATCAGTTTTGAAGAAAAAATTCTACACAAGAGATAACTTCACAGAGATTTCGCTTTTAGTTTTTTGGTTTATGCATTTTTATAAAAAATATGTTTCTCTGGCACTTGTTGATTTTGCACTTAATTTTATGGGGTCTGACCCCAATGTGCTGCTGATCTTATTCTCTTCATCTACAAATACAACTGCAGGCTTATGAGTGCGTGCCTCTTCAGGCTCATATCCTGCGTAAGCCATGATGATAATCTTGTCACCTGTGCTTACACATCTTGCTGCTGCTCCGTTCAGACAGATCATACCGCTTCCGCGTTTTCCGCAGATTGTGTATGTCTCGAATCGACTGCCATTGTTCACATCTACAATCTGAACTTTCTCATATTCCAGTATTCCGGCAGCTTCCAGCAGTTCTTCATCCACAGTAATGCTTCCCACATAATCCAGTTCAGCCTGGATAACAGTTGCTCTGTGGATTTTTCCTTTTAACATTTCTATTGTCATCTTATATAGTCCTTTCCTGCGGGAAAAATCAGAGTCAAGCAGCACCATAAAAAGGAAATATACCTTTATGATCTGCAAAAAAAGCGCATCAGGATACACTTTGACCCTGAAACGCTTCTGATTGATTCCCTGTATATTGAGTCCTGTTTCTGATACATAAAATATGTTTTACTATTCCATAGATTATTGGAAATCTGATTTTTTGTATCATAAATACCGGCTCGTATCTTTTAAAATTACATACATCCCTCCGTTCCCGTTTCCGGATTCCGGCTGGCTGCTTTTATATAAGATTCCAGTGATTTCAGCCAGAGTATAGTTTTGAGTCCAAATACTATCTCTGAGTGGTATTATTACATCTGGTCAGTTATTTGTCAATAAATTGTTTATTTACTGGTTACTGTTCACTCCGCGTCCAGTAATACACTGTGAAATACATTAAATATGAATCTCCTTGTGCAAAGCCCAAGGAGTATCGTTTGCTTCGCAGACTTAATTTATGCTAATCACATAAGGAACCAAAAAATCACTCATCCGACAAACAATCAGACGGATAGCCTCATCCAACCGTACCTTCCCGGGAGTTATTTCCAATTCGTTCATATGTGCAAAGAAATTTTTCCGAAAGACTTCATACGGCATCAATAACTCTGCCGCAAACAGGTTTGTAATCTGAATGTCAGAAACTAAACAGCTATTACCATAAAAATAAAAAGTTTCTCTTTATGATACAGCTCTCCGAACACTGAAAGAAAAATCTGTCGGAAATAAGCTGCCTTCCACGAAAGCCCTCTATGCTGAAAAAGACCGACTTATTGAATTGCGAAATATGCAACGGGAAGATTTTTCTAACCGCCGGAATTATGAACGGGAGTTTCGTACCGTGTCTGCCAATATTGATATGATCCTTGGGAAGAGCTACGAACAGGAACAGCAGATTGAGAAAGAACAGAATTTATAAATTTCCTGTTTTCATGCTTTCTAAAAAGAGGTATTATATAAAAAAACGCAGGAGGTATATTCAAATGAAAGCACATAAATATTGGTCACTTGGTGCATTGGCAGCCATGATTGGAACCTTTTATACCGGCTATAAAAACATGAAAACGGCTCACAAATATTTTGCTTGCAGCTCTCTTCTCTGTATGATTATGGCTATCTACTCCGGTCATAAAATGATTTCTGGTAAATCCAGAAAAAAGAAAAATTCTGTTTCTAAAGAATCTGCAGAATAATCAAAACTAAAGAAATGTTTACATAGGATTGCCTGATGGAATAAATATTTTCCATCAGGCAATCTTGCTATTTTACATCTTTTTTCAATCTGTCGTATAATATATGTAATCCCATCAAATGAAAACAGTCCTTCTTATCAAACGTTATTATAAGTTTAACCGCAACATTTTTTCTTCCCAGAACAATTTCATACTCTGTTGATTGTTGATAAGAGAGGAATAAATGATGATACACAATCAACAACTGTTCTCATCTATATTTTCCGCAACTCCCTTTATTTTCATAATAAAATTAAGAAAGGCCCTGCACTTGGCAGAGCCTCCCAGCATTTTCTTTTGAGAGCTTTTGCTCCCTAGCCAGATTGTGGTAAATGCTAAACCCTTATAAAGCTGGTAAGGCACTGCCTCCTGGCACAACACCTTACTTCAACGCTTGACAGACACTCATGTTGCCTGTTGTTAATATTATATTAATTTGCCACCATGAATATGTCAATTACTTTTCTACTATAATTTACACTATAATTTTATAGCTGTTTGTATGAATATAGATTCTCTAACAATTTCCATATTTCATTCTCCATTTTCATACTATTATTCTGCTCTTATTTATGTCTTTTTCTGCAATATGTTCTTCGAAAGCTACTATACCCTCAATTTCAAAATTGAATTCCAACTGTGAACTCGGAACATAATAAAAATGTTCCATAATAAATTTCACAAATTTCATCGGTGATATTGGACGATCTACAGGAATTCTACAATTTTTATATCCCCCTAAAGTAATATGTGAATATGGATGATGCAGTTCGCTCTCCTCCGGATCTCGATTGTAATCAGCTCGAATAATCACAGGCAATACAGATTTATTTAAAATATCTCCGTAAATATAGTCAACATCGTATAATTCCGGATCATTCTGATAAAGTTCATACGACGGTGATGGATAATACCCCAATCTGTGCGAAATCAATTCTTTTCCCGTTCTATTAAAGCGATACATCAACTGTATGATACCGCCATCTGGCAATTTAACATTATAATTATGATTTTTTTCTATTTCATCATAAATTGTACTGTAATCCATATTCCTTAAATATAACGAAATATTTTGATATTTTTCCCATACAATATCCATTTGTTGAATTACAGGATAGTTATATTCTTCTGCCAGTCCACATCTGATCAATTCCCTTGTAACTTTCTTTAACTCTCGAAATACTTTTTCTTGTTCTTTCAATTATACAGCACATCCTTTAAGCGATTCACAGTATCTTCATCTAAATCTTCTTTTCGAATTTCTCCATTTGCAAGTTTACTGGTAATATCCGCCAGATTAGAATTGCTTTTTCTGATATCTCTTAATTCATTTTGAGTCATGTCTCTATGAATAATTCTCATATTCTTTCGTTGTGATTTGTCCGGGTACGTGAACTCTAATTGAAAATTCCTTTCCTTAACGCTGTTAAACTCCTGTATTAACAGATCCATATCATCTCCGATTCCGCTAACCCGTACCCATGCCTTCGATCTTGTCATAGCAGTAAATATAATATTTCGTTTTCTTGATAAGTTGATGCCTCTTGCGCAAAGATCCGCATTTATCAGATAAACAATTGCTGCTTCATTTCCTTTTGCTCTGTAAATCTGAGAGATTGCAATAGAATCCTCCTGAAAAAAATCATCTGGTGTTGTCTGTACCCCAACAATATGCGATTTAATTCCCTTTTCCATTAATTTAACACGGATATGTGACACGTAACTCTTCGTAATTTTGGGATCAGGGTGAATGATCATAATGTCCTGATATCTTAATTCTTCATCATGCAGATTTTTTTCGATATCTTCAACTATCCAATCCGCTTCCTGTACATTATTTTCAAATCTTCTAAATTGTATAAGATCGTCAATTGACGAATGATCCTCTAAAAATGCAGGACTTGTTTCTTCTGTTCTATATAGCGTTACAAATTCTCCATCTCTGATCACACCTTCTTTCACTGTATATCCAATATCTTCCCATAACTGTTTATCTTCAAATAATTGAACTAACGATGTTTCCTCCCGTGCCTCTTTTTTTCTGTAAATTCCAAATCCCAGGCTGTGTGCTGTAATAAGAACTGGTCTTGAATTACGATAACATTTTGATAAGACAATATCCTCCGCCTTACCATTACTGTTATCAAGCACTACATTCGGCCGTCCATTACTGTATCCAAAAATGTCTTCCGGAGATTCAACGTTTTTGTTATCCAGGCTTTGGAGTTCATCATATGCATATACAAGCATACGGCTTTCATGTGGGAGTGACATATAACACATCTGAAGAAAATATTTTGAAAAATCCTGTGCTTCGTCTACTAAAATCACATCATACAATGGCTGGGGATTCGTTACTGATTCTACGGCTTCTTCACATACTCTGTCAAAAGCAGATGAATTTCTTCCATATTTCTGGCACGCATCCATATAATCATAACAAACTAGATTATTTGCCTTACAAAAATTGAAATACAGACCTTCTGAATTTTTACTTCCCCATGCATGAATTATTTTAATTCTGCTCCAATCAGGTTCCTCATTTGTATTTTCAACAATAAAGTTTGTGATCAGTTGAATAAATTGACCCTTTAATGCCCGGCTGTTAAATGTAACTGCTATCATCTTATTTTCATACATAGTATACAGATATGCTACCTTTAATGCCAGAACAATTGTTTTTCCCGATCCTGCCAGACCCCGGATTCGTTGAACACCTTCTACCGTTTCAATGACTGCCTTACTTTGATACTTGTCCAGGCAGGAAATCTGGTCTTCAATTGCTTTTAATTTTGATCCCCTTGACGAAGCCTTCTGAAGATTTTTTCTGCCACCTCTTTTTTTCAGTTGTGAAATCATCTGAATCGCTTCCAGTAATTTCTTATAATATTCTTCGCCCTGTTTCCATTCCAGACTTTCTAAATATTCCTTTACTTCTTCTATTGATGTACAAATTTCATCACTCTTCGTTTTATAAAGGGGTGCATAAGACAGTACATTAATCGGCACTTGTAAAACTCGTCTTTTTGACAGATATCCATATCTTTTCAGCTTGGCTTCCATATTATTATATAGTTCATCCAATAACTGAATTTTATCTTCCATATTTTCTTCTGCTAATGTTTCCAGATCAAAAAGCACAATACCCGTCTGTTCGCTCACTAACAATGCATCAACTTTAATTTTTCCATCAATTCCCCCTAAAACAGGGTAGCCCAAATAAAAATATCCGTCTAATCCCATTGTTTCCAAAAGATTTATAATTTCATTTGCAAGCACCTGTTTAGATGTAACTCCATTTACAATTGTAAGCATCTTATCACCCTTTACTTTTAATATGTCATGTTTTTCTGTATATCATTTCTATCATATTGTCACACAGGGAAATTAAATAACCGAACGGTTAACGATTTTTCTCAGATATATGTCTCAATATAGCAGATATACTACCGATTGTCAATCATTGACAAGACATTTCTTCATCTCTTTCTCCATCGTGCATACTAATAAGATCTGTCTTATCCACATATATTCTGGAATTCAGAGCAAACTGAAATGCACTATTGTCTGGATTCACAAATCTTCCCCTGCTTTATTCTTTTTTATTTTTCCCTCATGGAATCAGATTCCAATGTGCACGTATTTATCTTTTGAAACACTATTGTTTTATTTTTCCCACCCGTTCTCTTTACCAATTCATCCTGCCCTATAATTTTTATCAGATTGATAATCTTCTTTTTATAATCCTCTTTATCGGTGTAAAAAATTATTATCTTAACATTTTCGTTTAAAATAAATTTTCTTAATATATCCTTATCCGTAATGTCTAATGAATGTCCAAATATAAAAACTTTATGGTACTTAACTACTCTGTGATGCTTTTTAACTATTCCATTCTCTTTAACGATTGCTGATATTTCATATATTTTTTTCTCAGACTGAATTTCCTCAAGCCAGCCTTCATATAAGCCCCCTGTTTCCTTATGTATTCTTTGAAAAAATTTCTTAAATTCTATAAATTCGAGGTCTTTATCTCTCGCATCTCCTTCCAGATATTCATCAATTCCAAGCACCATATTTGTAGATTGGATATCATTCCTTAAATCAGCTTTTCCATGCACATAATCAAACTCCAAAAACGGATGTTCTCCATATATCCTCTGATATGTACATGTATAGTTGAACGATAAAATTTTGTCCAAATATGGCAAGTTTTTTATATCTGGCAGTCCATTTCCCAGCATAAAATTGCTAATATAATCTGAGAGATAAATTTCAAGTGCACGTGTAAGTTTATTCAGATCTTCCAGAAGTTTCTGTTTCCAAAAGTCAATTTCTTCTTTTTTCCAGACATGGGTCGCCATTCCTGATGAACTATCCATCTTTTCCAAAAATAGTGCAAGAACGTTTAATTGCCTTTGTGAAAGCACCGTTCCTACGCCTCCCTTTTGTATGGTCTCTTGTATATCCCTGCTTACACTGTTGAATGTCTGTATAATCAGGGAAATTTCACTTTCAAAGTCAATCCACCCGTCTTTTCCTTTTTGCTCTCTGCTTTTATACACCTCTGAAAAATATTTAATCCATGCATTATCCTTGCACAAATCACTTAACTCATGAATTGTTTTTCTTGATTGATCATATAAATACTGATCAAATTCAGAATCTTGTTTACTGTTAAATAAGTCTGTAAAATACTTATAGCAATTGATATCCTCTCCCGCAATCAATTCTAATCTTGAACTTTCTTGTGCCTTATGCTTGTAAAAAAAATCTATAAACTTCAGAAAATCCGCATATTTCGTGGGCAAACCATGTGCCAAATCAAATCCATTTCCTACTATTAAAATATTCATCCTTTGTCCTTTACTGGTTATGAATTTCCACTTAAATCTACAACATCGCCTCTAGTCTATGTTCCAGTTCTATTTTTTGTTTAACATGATCCTTCCAGTAATCCTCATGCCGCCGTATAAATAACTGTATCTTCCTGATACTTTGAGTCACGCTTTCATCCGCCTCTATAATCTGCTTTTCCTGCCCTGCCAGTACAATATAAAATATCTGCGTTATATCATAGAAAAAAGCGCAACACATATGTGTCGTTTTCTCATACCATGCATACATATCTTTTTCTAATATTTTTTCGTAATTTAAAAAACTAAGTTTCCACTCCTCCTTATTTTTCAAATCATATTGAAGAGAATTCAAAATTAAACTAAAGTAACCAGAAAACCATATTTCTCTTAAATTCTCATGTTTTTTCTTCTTTTTCTCGAACAATAAATTCCAATTCTCCAAAATATCTTTACTTATATTTTCTAAGATATATTTTTTTGATGTATCCGATAACCTTTCAAATTCCCAAGCCACAATATCCTCTTTATGATTCTGCAGCATCATATCCAGATTGATTGTCTGTGCAAAACGCTTCAGCGCTTCTCTGCTGACTTTAGAAAGAACGCTAAAAAGAAGCTGCTGCCAATTTGTATTATGTTCCTTTCTTTGTACCCAGCGCTCCCACAACGCCAAATCCCTGTCAGCAATTCTCTTGACCGCTGCAATTATTGCCTCTTTGCATTTTTCATCTATACCCGATGTCCGTTTCAACAAAATCCTGGCACATTCATAATAGAAACAAGGATATGCTACATCCATCTTTGCAAAATCCACAAGCATATCTGTTTCACAGCAAGTTGAAAGAAATATCCAATAATCTACAATGTTATTTTTCTCTGCCAAAAGCTGGCATAAACGTGCAGAGTCCTCCCTATATGCTTTTTGAAACAATCTGCAGACTAATTCATCAGGTTTTATACTTTTTCCCCTCTCATACGCATCAATGAATTCATATATCTTATCCAAATCATTATCAGCAATACCTTCCTGCAAATGTTCAAAAAATTTCTGATCAGCCCTTCCTGCGTTACCAGCAATATGAGTACTATAACTCACCGAACTGATCATTTCCCAAATATCTTTTTTTATTGTCTTCTCCATCATACTCCTTTCTTCCATACCAGGCATTCCGGAGCATCCAACTCATTCCATAATTCTTCAAATGCGTCTATCATCATCTGTGGATGTTCCACACTTTGAATAATATGATGTTTATTTCCAAGGCTATTCACAGATGTACCCAGTGACCAGACAGAAGAGGTATCCTGATCTAAATTAAGCACCATGAGAAAACGATCATGAAAACTGTAACCATAATCAGCCCACTGGCATCTAAGCTCTACATGTATACCATAATGATTACTCCTTTTCTCCATAATTTCCTGCTGCTGTTCTATCCAATCACATACACTCATTTTACTTTTTTCGGCAATTTCACCAGATGTAATTGCATATAACGTTACATTCATACTTTTCGTAAAATACCAAGTATGTAAAATATCCTCAACTGTCAGATAAGGATCCCACAGATACACCTTCCCTGTTTGTGCACGATTCATCAATGCAATCACATCTTTCAAAGCTTTCTGCGGTTCTGAATCTCTTCCATACCGTCTAAACTCAGCTCTGGCATATAACTCATCAACTCGTCTGCTATACTGACGCTTATGTATATGACTATCTCGCGTCCGAATAACAGGTTGTTCTATAATATTAACATTCTCCGCTGATATGGGTTCAATAATGTCAACAACCTGTCCTGTTTCATCATAAATGATACGCTGTTCTCCATACTGTGCACCCATCTGCAGCACATACGTCATTCTTCTTATAAAGCTTGTTTCCTGACGCGACAAAATCAATTGCCGTTTTACATCAATTATCGTTGTCCTGCAAAATCGGGAAGCATCACCAACTTCAAATGTAGTATTACATCCTTCCTGTTTAAATGTCCTGGTACCAAATGAAATAATCGAATCATCAAAAACGCCTTCTGACAATACCAGAAATTGATCATCTGACTCACATTCTTTATCAAATGACACATCATACGTTAACTGTCTCTCCATATCATCTTTTTTATAAGAAACCCTTACATTCGTTGACGGAAATTGAAACACAAAATTCCCAATACGATCTGATACAGAAAACAAATCAATTGGAATTGCATCGAATATTGTATCTGTCATCTTTCTGAACTGCACTGTGTTCAACACATTTACAATCTTTTTATCACAGTCAAAAAATTCCAAAATATAACTTCCATTAATAAAATTATTTTTTAATACTTTGTTTAAAAGCATCTCTTTTGTACTGTCCTGCTGAATAAAAACTTTCGATACCCCTTCCAGATATCCTGTTTCTAACCTTCCATCTCCGATGTCTACTTCCTTCTTATCTCTACTGTTGCATAACAATTCAAAAATACTTCGAACTTCTGATACATCCAGCACCTTTCTCTGTATTCCTAATGAATATGTATCAGTAATACTTTTAAGCTTTTTTAAAAGTCTCTCCGAGCTCTTTTCTACGTTCGGTCTTGTTTCAAATACAAAAATTGTATATACATTATCCGGCATTTCCTTTTCTCTTTGGCATAGATATATCGAAACCATTTCACAACAATTATAACTACCAAGGCTCTTACAGGAAATCAATTCATCAAATTCATGCAACAAATATTCTGTCGGTAGTTTTTCGTTCACTCTTTCTCTATACATATTTTTCTCCGATTAAATAGTACATTTTCTGTATTATGTATGCGATATTGTTTAATTACCTAAATCTTATTATATTATAATTTCCACCTGTCGGACTGCATGCTCTTTGCTGGACGCACGGTCTGACCTCAATGTCCTTGACAAAAGCACAATATGCTGAGACTATCTTTAGAATGGCAAAAACTAAAACCTGGACTTCATAGGATGCAGACTCCAATTCCGATTGAAACGAGCACCCTTTCGAGCATCACCAGTCGTCGAAAATTTAAGTCCCCGGAGTTTTCAAAATAACCACCCATTTCTATAATTTATATTCTTTATATAGTTGTTCACGATACACCTCGTCCTCAGATGCTTTCTCAGCATCTGAATAACGTTTATTCTTTAATAGAATATTTATAAGTGCTCCTAATCGATTTTCACCCTTTTTTTCACCTTTTTTTTCGCCCTTTTTTATTCCATTTTCCTCTGCATAAGAAATCATACTTAACATATCAGACACCTCCTTCTGACGAACTTGATTATCCGAATCTGGAATATATGATAATACTTTTTTCTGGTTTCCGGAAAATAATCCATATAAGAGATCCAAAAGTCCCTTTTCTTCCTGTCCTTCTCCACCGAGCCGTACTATTATAATCTCCAAAAGATCTGATTCCCAGGAATCAATTCGGAACTCTTTGTCTTTGATTCCCTCATTTTTGTAATTCTGCATCTTATAATATGATATGGTATTTTCCAGTTTCCTGGGAATATTATCGAGGCAGATCCAGATACTGTACACTTTTTCTAAATGACCATATCCTTTTCCATTTTCCCCTATCTTATCTAATTGTGCAGACAATTTACGGCAGCCATAATATATACTTCTTTTTACAACCGGATAACCCGGTGTGTAATTTTGCTGTATCTAAAAATCAATATGAAGATTTACCAGAAGCTTTCCTTCTGCTTTTGGATTTAAAGAACGGAACAGAATATCAAATGCTGCTGGTGCTTCATCTGTCGTATGAAATTCTGTATCCTCTCCACGTATGGTTTTTGCCATATCCTCTTCTACCAACGCGGTTCCTATCTGAATCGTATCACCTTCTATACAATTCATAATTTCTTCCAGGGAGCAGTCTCTATATTCTTCTACAGTATATTTTAGAATATTACTCATAATTGGTTTATATGAAAAAATATTCTTTGCTGACTGATCTTTCGTTTCTTTTCCATCTATCGTCTTTAGTGTTACAGAAATACTGTCTTTCACATCCATAAGTCTCTCCCTTGACCAGCTTTTATTTGTAATTTAAGTATATATCTTTTGAGGGAACATAGCAACTACAGAATTCTACTTATTCATTCCACGTATCCCTTCTTAACTCAAAACATCTATACGATAGCCCCATATTCTTCTGACAGCTCCTCATTGTCTTTAAATGAGCTAAAAACAAGTCAAGCATCAGCATATCCGGAGATTCTTCTCTTGGATATATCTGATGCTCTCTTTTTCTTTTCGGAATTTCGGGCTTACTTTCGTTTCTACGGTAGCTTCTCGGAACCCTTGATTTTACTGCTTTCCTAGAGCTATTTTTACAAGTAATTAACTGAATTTTCTGTAAATTACCATTTTTACCCTTTTTTTGTGCTCGTCTAAAAATCCTTCAGCTCATTGTGAACTTCCAGTTTTTTTCCGCCTAAATCAAGTGTCGCTATATCTGCGACTCAAAACAATTCTATTTTTCCGTCTTTTCTCCATCTGATCCTGCATTTAAAAAGTTCATGATCTCCTCATATGACCGCCCACTTTTTACAACTGCTGACAGGATCTCTTCTTTTCTTATGGCATCCCGCTTGTCTAACAGTTCTTTCAGATTTGCTGTTGCCTGGTCATACTTTTTCTTCGCTGCGATCACATCAGCCTCTGCTTTTTCAATCTTTTCTT
>OLPC01000688.1_pt1 | contig 32262 bp, 27 predicted proteins | sample 1672341 | NCBI WGS metagenome assembly OLPC01 (sample SAMEA3136673, study PRJEB25190) | human gut metagenome | reverse complement strand
ATGTATATACTCCCGGAGAGGATGAAGTTATTAAAGACCCATTACTCCATTGGGCAATCCGTTCATCAATGAATGCGATTAAAAGCAATGTAAAACTGACAGCAGATATGGTGGGGGATAAATCTGTTCGGAACATTTCGTTTGAATTATGCAGTCATGCGGATGATTTCGCAGACTGGACAAAACCATACTGGATTGAAAATTTAGAGGGAATTCAGTATGCAAAGTCAGCGACGATGGTAGATATCGGATATACTTCAGCGATTGAGGGAAAAAGCATCAAAGACTTGAGCCCTCTTTCTGCGTTGACGCAGCTGGATATTCTGATCTTAAAGCAGGATGGAATCACAGATGTCAGCGCACTAAAAACACTGGTAAATTTATCACAGCTTGATCTGTCCATGAATGGGGCGATTAAAGATGTGTCATCAATCAAGGATATGAAAAAATTATCTACATTGAATTTATCTTCCAATGCGATTGAAAATGTAGATGATATTAAAGATTTAACAAAATTACAGTATTTAAATATATCAGGAAATAAAATATCTGCATTACCTGATATGAGTAAGCTCACAGATCTCAGGACACTGCTGGCTTCAGATAATAAACTGACAGATGTAACACCTGTTGGACAACTGAAAAATCTTGAAGCACTGGACCTTACTAAAAACAGCGGAATTACAGATGTAAAAGCACTTGCAGGACTGACACATCTGGATCCGGATCGGACTTATCTGCCAACAGCAGAAATGAAAACAGATCTTTTTGCAGCAATTGATGTAAATAAAATTTTTGAATTATTTAATATCAGCAAGATGACAACTGGTGATCTTGATAATGTACAGAAGGCGCTGGATGCTTATGATGCTTTATCAGATGAACAGAAGACATATATTGATAGTAAAAAGGTGGAGGCTACTAAGAATAATAAAGCAAAAGTTGAAGCAGGAGATGAACCAGAATATTATCCGGAATACGATAATGGTGGCGTAAAACAGCCGATATTAGACCGCCTTGAAATTAAGGTTGTAGATAAAAATGGCAAGTCACTTCCGAATGTAAACTTTGTAAGAAAAAGAATAAATACGGGAGCGACGCCGTCAGAGTATACTTTTACAACAGATAAGAATGGGATCTTAACGTTGAAGCATACATCTATTGATGCATGGTATGATAAAATTGTAGTTGAAGTAGATAATACAGATGATGTGAAGTATGTTTCGAATCCGGAAAAAATAGAATATACAGTCAATAGTTCCATACAGACAGAAACGGTTAACGGGAAAACCGCAACTGGTCTTGAAGAATTGCAGTTTGTACTGATTCCGGAAGATGAATATGTGGATAAAACTGGACTGGAAGAAGTAATACAAAAAGCAGGAAGTGTTGAGGAAGAATATAAATATACAGAAGAGACATACAAAGCGTATCAGCAAGTTTTGGCGGAAGCACAAAAGGTATTCAGTGATATAGATGCTTCAAAGGAAGATGTACAAAAGGTTACGTCAAAATTGGAAAAATCTCTTTCGGAATTGAAAAAAGCAGACAAGTTAACGACATTAAAAGTGATTGTTAGAGATGCAAATGGTAACTTATTTACAAGACCGTTTAAGTTCCAGTATACATCTGACAAAGGAGGATATAATTCGTATTCGGATGCATATACAGGAATCATGTATTTACCAGCATCTGCTGCATGGGAAGAGGGAGAGACATGGAAGTTATTCCCGTGTTATCAGGAACTCTATTCTGCAGATCCGGTTATTAATTTTACAGTAGGCAAAGAAAACGGAAAATCTTATTTTAAAGAGATCAATGGTGAAACGGTCGACGTTGATTATGAAAAGGAGATTACAGTAACCTGGACTGGTATAGAGACTCCGGGATTTGAACCAAGAACACCAGACAATACAGTATTGAAAGAAGTTATTGAGCAAATGAAAGCTTATACTTCTGAGGGATATACACCGGCAAGCTTTGAAGCATTAACACAGGCAATCAACAAGTCAGAGGAAACGGCAGGCAAAGCAGATGCTACGCAGGAAGATTACGATGCAGCAGTAGCAGAACTAAAAAAAGCAGCAGCAGACTTGAAGATGGAAGCAAACAAGGTTGCATTGGGAAAGGAAATTGCTTATAAGACTTCTTACAGTCAGGCAAATTATACAACAGCAACATGGAAAGTATATAAAGAAGCACTGGAAAATGCAGAAACAGTCAATGCAGATGCAAATGCATCACAGGAACAGGTAGATGCAGCATTACAGCTTCTTAAAGATGCGGAAAGCCAGTTGAAATGGAGAGCTGACAACTCTAAACTGAAAGAAAATCTGCAAAAGGCAAAAGATTTAAACGAAGATGATTATCAGAGTGGATGGGATGCATTGCAGAACGCAATTAAAACTGCGGAAGATGTGGTTGCTAATGCAGATGCGACAAAAGCAGAGATTGATTCTGCAAATGCAGAGCTTGAAAAAGCAATGGAGGATTTGGTTGAGAAACAAACAGAGGTAGATTATTCATGCTATCAAGGAGTATTCCGCGCAAAAGTAATGGATGAAGATGGCAATCCGTTAAAGGGTGTTAAATTTAATGCTGTTATAGACGGAACAGTAGATGATTATCCAATGGTATCTGACAGTAATGGTATTATTTCTTATAATGTAACTGGAATTTATAATGGCGGTAAAACAACACATATTGTTTTAGCAGATACAGCGGACTATGAAACGGAAGATGATCATTATTTTACAGCATCAGGAAGTGGATGGGTAGGAACAATAGATGCAATTGATGGTATTCCGTATATAAGTGGTATTAAGCTTACATATACTTTGAAAAAGAAATCTGGCGGTGATACACCAGCACCAGAACCGGGAAATAAAGTTCTTTCTGACGAAACGACATTCCGTGCAAAAGTAATAGATGAAGCAGGAAAGGCAGTAGATGGAGTTGAGTTTGATATAACACCAGATGATCCACTTGTGGATACATACCATGCAACAAGCAAAAATGGTGTTATTGAACAGAAAGTGGATAATGCCGATTTTATGGTAACATTTACAGTAAAACTTGCAGAAGGTCAGAAGGATGCTGAAGGAGAACTGTATGTGTGTGCTGATCGACATACATATAAAACGAATGGTAATTATGTAATAGCACCAAAAATTACGGAAATTGATGGAAAAGCCCTTGCAGAAGCAGGAGAGATTACCTTTGTATTAAAGAAAGATGGCGGCAATACACCTATACCGAAACCGGAGGATAAAGTACTTTCAGATACAACGACATTCCGTGCAAAGGTAGTAGATGAAACAGGAAAATCCGTAGATGGAGTAGAATTTGAAATTATTGATAAAGCATCTTTAGATGCAGAGCCGATTACAGTTAAAAGCGCAAACGGAAAAATTGAACATCAGATAAATGCAAGTACAGATATTCAAAAAACATATACAGTCAGTATGAAAGAAAATGCAGATTGGAAGTGTGAGGACACACATAGTTTCAAAACAGGTGGATACTATGGCTTTGGAAATGCAACGATCACATCAATTGATGATACTGCCCTTGCAGAAGCAGGAGAAATAACATTCGTATTGAAGAAAGACGGTGGCAGTACCCCAGAACCTGTAAAAGCAGACAAAACAAAATTAAAAGAAGCTGTGGAAATTGCCGGATTAAAGAAAGAAGCAGATTATACGCCGGAATCATGGTCTGAATATCAGAAAGCAGTTGGAGAAGCACAGAAGATTCTGGACAAAGAAGATGCAACGCAGGAAGAGGTTGATGCACAGATCGAAGCGTTAAAAGCAGCGGTAGAGAAACTTGTAGAAATCAAAAAGCCAGTTGTTACAGACAAGAATACAATTCGTATTAAAGTGGTAAATGAAGCGGGCGAAGCTGTAAATGATTCGATTGCATTTAAAGTAATTCCAGATACGGGATATCCGTTTAATCTGTATGCGTCTAAAGGAGTTGTAGAATATCCGGTCAGTGACGGAGATTATGGAACAAATCTTATGACTGTACAGCTGAAGAATGAGTCAGTACAGCTTGATGGAAAAGAATACATTGTAGTGCCTGAAAAACATGAATTTACGATTCAATCAAGCACACTCGGAACTTTAGTGACAAAAGTAGATGGGGAAGATGTAGGTAACGGAAAGGAAGTTATTTTCATATTGACAGAAAAAACAGTACCGGTTGTAGACAAGAGCATGCTTCAGGCGAAAGTTAATGGAGTAAAAGATATGAAACAGGGAGATTATACGTTAAACAGCTATAAGGCTTTTAAGACGGCGATCACAGAAGCAGAGACAGCTCTTGATAATCCAAATGCAACACAGCAGGATGTTGATCAGGCACTGTCTGTACTGGAAGAAGCACAGAACAACCTGAAGACAGTACGGGGAATGCGTACCCTGACAATTGCTGTATCGAGTGAAGATGGAAGCCAGCTGCAGAGTAATATCAAATTTATTCGTGATAATGTGTACTATAATGTACAGAATACAATGTTCGCAAATGATGGAACACTCGTATGGAAACTGACAGGATATGAAGATGCAGGAGAATATGAAATTTATCTTCCGGAAGATTCTGTTTATATTGCAACTCCGGCTGTAACAAAGATTACAATTGGAAAAGAAGACGGAACATCTGTAGTGGAAAAAATCAATGGTGTTCCGGCAGCAGAAGCACAGGCTGGAATCCGGCTTCTGGCAAAGAGTACAGATGCATGTGATAAGGTTACATTCCGTGCATATGTACAAGATGAAGATGGAAAGATTCTTCCTGGAATAAGCTTCAATGTATTGAATGGAGATCCGCAGGTACTTACATCTGATGAAAATGGAATGATTCAGTATGATGTTACCGTATGGGATATTGATACAGATATGACTGTAAGTCTTCAGGCGAATGATCAGTGGTCATGCGATAAACAGGTTATCTTTACAGTTTCAGAGGATCCGGAAGTAGAAGGGCGAGGTGTTATCAGAACAATTGATGGAACTGCATTTGCAGGTGGAGAAAAGATTGTTTTTGTACTTAGAGATAAGAACAAACCACAGCCTGTAGATAAGACAGGTCTTGAAGGTGCAATCAAAGAAGCACAGGCAATTGAAAAAGATCTTTACACAGAAGAAAGCTATGGAGTGATGGAACAGGCTTTGGCAAATGCGTTAACTGTGGATCGTGACGATAATGCAACACAGGAAAACATAGACAGTGCAGCACAGGCTCTTCGCGATGCAATGAACGGTCTTGTTAAAAAAGAAGTTCCGCAGCCGGTAAATAAAGAAGCATTAGGAAAGGCGATTAAAGAAGCACAGGCTTTGAAGAAAGATGATTATACAGATGCAAGCTTTACAGCTTTTGAAAATGCTTTGAAAAATGCGGTTGCAATAAATGAAAATGCTGTTGCAACACAGGAAGAGGTAAATAATGCAGAAAAAACTCTTCGGGATGCGATAGCTGGACTGGTTAAGAAAGATGGAGAGACTCCAACTCCGAATCCGGAAGATAAAAATCAGAACAAGCCGAATTCAAATCAGCAGAAACCGTCAGATACAAACCAGACATCAAATAATACACAGCCGACAAATGCTGCACAGAATACAACTGTTAAGACAGGTGATACGGCAAACTTTATGATTCCTATTGCTGGAATTGGAATGGCAGCGATCTTATTAGTATTAGCGATTGTGTTAAGAAAGAAATACAGAAGATAAGGAAGAAATAATTTAAAAATTAGTAATGAAGCAAGGCGGGACAGTTGTTCTGTCTTGCTTTTTAATCTTTCTGTAGAGTGGTGTGTTTTTTTATTAGATACAATCTCATATCAAATTGACAACACATTGTCAAAGTGTCATAATTATCCGCGGAGGTAGTATTTGGAAAACTACAAAACTATACTCTGACTGAATCACAACAATTTCATATCGAAATCGTTTCCGTCAGAAATTGGCGGAGAAGGAGCTTATATTTATTAAGAGGTAAAATAAGACTCAGGGAATACGAAGAATAGCAGAAGCATTTGCAGGGAGAAGTATGCCTTGACAATGCTTTTTTTGTTTTACGTGTTTCCGGACAGAAAAGGAGTAAGACATGACAGTTGAGATGCTAAAAGGAAAGATTCATCGTGCTACGGTAGTACAGGCAGAATTAGATTACGTGGGAAGTATTACCGTTGATGAGGAACTGCTGGAGGCAGCAGGAATTATGGAATATGAGAAGGTTCAGATCGTGGACGTGAATAACGGAAGCCGATTTGAAACTTATACGATCTGTGGTAAGCGTGGAAGCGGAATGATCTGCTTAAATGGCGCTGCGGCAAGATGTGTAAGTACAGGTGATAAGGTTATTATCATGTGTTATGCAAATTATGAGGCAGAAGAAGCCAAAGAACATAAACCAAAAGTTGTTTTCGTGGATGATGAAAATAAGATCAGCCGTGTGACAAATTATGAAAAACATGGGTTGTTGAAAGACCAGGAAAAATAAGGAATCTAAAAACAAAATGAAATTTGTTGAATTCAGAACAAGAGGCTATCTCCGAATTTATTATAAAGAGGAGAATTATCATGCAGGTAACAACAACAGTCGAAGAGACAAGAAAATTAGTTAAGAACTGGAAAAAAGAAGGAAAAACCGTAGGTCTTGTACCGACCATGGGATTCTTACATGAAGGGCATGCAAGCCTGATAAGGAGATGCCGTGAGGAAAACGATATCGTTGTGGTATCCGATTTTGTCAATCCGACACAGTTCGGACCGACAGAAGACCTGGAAGCATATCCGAGAGATTTTAAACGTGACAGTGAGCTTTGTGAGAGCCTTGGAGCAGATCTGATCTTCCATCCGGAACCGAAGGATATGTATCATGATCCACATGCTTATGTAAGTATTGATACGTTATCTGATACCCTTTGCGGAAAGACAAGACCGATCCATTTTAAAGGGGTATGTACGGTTGTTTCCAAATTATTCAATATTGTAGCACCGGACAGAGCTTATTTTGGACAGAAGGATGCACAGCAGCTTGCAATCATCCGCAAGATGGTGCAGGATTTGAATTTTGATATCCAGATCGTAGGCTGCCCGATCATCCGTGAGGAAGACGGACTTGCCAAATCGTCCAGAAATACCTATTTAAGCACAGAAGAGAGAAAGGCTGCACTGTGCCTTTCAAGAGCCGTTAAAACCGGTCAGGAGGCGATCTGCAAGGGAATTAAGGCAGAAGAAGTTCTGTCAAAGATGCGCGCAGTGATCGAAGCAGAGCCGCTTGCAAAGATCGACTATGTATCCATGGTAGATGCACTGGATATGCAGCCGGTCGAGAGTGTGGAAAAAGATGTTCTGGTTGCCATGGCAGTTTATATTGGAAAAACAAGGCTAATCGACAATTTCAGCTATGAGGTATAGCTTATGGAAAACAGAATGAAAAAAGTGGGAAAGGTCAGCTCTTTTCTTACAAAATATATCGGGGTCATCATTATCGGTTTTTCCGTCATTGCATTCTTCTGGCGTGACGGCTTTGCGTGGACAACGAGCTACACTTCTGTATTTCTCGGAGTTGCCATGTTCGGCATGGGGCTTACGATCAAGATGGACGATTTCAAAAGAGTCTTTTCCAGACCAAAAGAAATCCTGATCGGATTCGTCGCACAGTACACGATCATGCCGGTGATCGCGTGGATCCTGTGTCAGCTGATGCAGCTGCCGACAGATCTGGCACTTGGCGTGATCCTGGTTGGTTGCTGCCCGGGTGGAACGGCAAGCAATGTGATCACCTATATTGCCGGAGGTGATGTGGCGCTTTCTGTCGGAATGACGATCACATCAACTCTTGCGGCACCGATTGTAACACCACTTCTGGTGTATGTACTCGCCGGAGCCTGGGTAGAGGTATCCTTCTGGGCAATGGTAACTTCTGTAGTAAAGGTTGTTCTGGTTCCGGTACTTCTGGGAATTCTGATCAACTGGGTCTGGGGGAAACAGATCCAGAAAATATCAGAGGTTCTGCCACTGATCTCAGTTGTATCGATCGTAATGATCATCAGCGGAATCGTAGCCGTCAATGCAGAAAAAATCTTAAGCTGCGGACTTCTGGTCCTCGGAGTTGTGATGCTTCACAATCTCTGCGGAATGGGAATCGGACTCGGTGCAGCGAAAATTTTACATATTGAGTACGATAAGGCAACTGCCATTGCCATCGAAGTCGGAATGCAGAACAGTGGACTTGCAATCTCCCTTGCAACTGCCAATTTCGTGGCAAATCCACTGGCAACCCTTCCGGGGGCGATCTTCAGTGTATGGCATAATATATCCGGATCTTTGTTTGCAGGGATCCGCCGGAGCGGAGAACAGACGAAAGAGGCATATCAGGAAGTTACAGAATAAGAAAAATCCTGCGATTTTGAATTGGCAAAACCGCAGGATTTTTTGTACTCAGAACAGAAAATACAGAGACTAAAGCACGTCATTTTTTTACCGATTTGAATGGCAGATGAATGGAAAAGAAGAGAACAGGAACTCTTCTTTTCCATTCATTTGCCCCTCGCGTCAAACAAAAAAATTTCCCTCTTGTCAAATCATTCCGATTATGTTATATTATCAAATAGTTTGAATATAAAAATATTTTAAACGGAAAAGATTTTAAAACAAAAATAAATGGAGAGAACAACCATGAGAGGAAGGATATGCGGTACCGGTTCTTATATACCGGAGCATTATTACGACAACAATGATCTCGCGAAGTTTGTGGAGACGAATGATGAATGGATCCGTGAACGGACCGGAATTGTGCGCAGACATATTGCAGAAGAAGATACAACAGTCAGCATGGCGATAAAAGCGGCAAAAAATGCACTTACAGATGCAAAATTAAATGCAGACGATCTGGATCTGATCCTGGTATCTACAATCACGCCAAACACCGTGATCCCAAGCACTGCCTGCGAAGTCCAGAAAGAGCTGGGAGCAGTAAATGCAACCTGTTTCGACATCAGTGCCGCATGCAGCGGTTTTGTGTATGCCTACAATACTGCGCAGGCTTACATAGCAGCCGGAATGTATCAGAACATTCTGGTGATCGGAAGTGAAACCCTATCCGGAATTGTCAACTGGAAAGACAGAGGAAGCTGCATTCTTTTTGGTGACGGGGCAGGAGCAGCCGTGATCTGTGCAGAAGAAGGTGAAATCTTTCCGGCAGTTACCCATTCTGACGGAGCAAAAGGACAGGTACTTGCCTGCGAAAGCCGTCAGCAGAAAAACTGGCAGGACAAAGAAAATGAAAAACAGACTTATGTATCCATGGATGGACAGGCAGTTTTCAAATTTGCCGTAAAAAAAGTGCCGGAAGTCATCGGAGAACTTCTGCAAAAAGCAGATCTGACCGAGAAAGATATTGATCTTTTCGTTCTGCATCAGGCAAACTTACGGATCATCGAATCTGTGGCAAAACGGATGAAAACAGACCTTGCAAAATTCCCGGTCAACATTGAAGAATACGGTAATACATCATCCGCCAGCATCCCAATCCTCCTGGATGAACTGAACAAAACCGGTCGCTTCCACAAAGGACAGAAGATTGTTCTCTGCGGCTTCGGTGCCGGACTCACCTGGGGAGCCACACTCATAGAGTGGTAAATATAAAAATAATCAAACAATAAGGAGACTAAGAACATGTTAGAAAAAGTAAAAGAAATCGTAGCAGAAGGACTTGACGTAAACGCAGCAGACCTCACAGAGGAGACAACTTTTGAATCTCTTGGAGCAGATTCTCTTGATCTGATGGATATGGTTATGACATTTGAAGATGAATTTGGTGTGGAAATCGATACGGAAGCAATCGGTGATCTCAAGACAATCGGAAGTGTTGTAACATACATCGAAGGACTGAAAAAATAAGAATCGCAAAAACACAGACAGAAAGAGGTTGTAATATGAAAACAGAAGTAACCGAATTACTTGGAATCGAGTATCCGATCATCCAGGGCGGAATGGCCTGGGTTGCTGAGTATCATCTTGCGGCCGGCGTATCAAATGCCGGCGGGCTTGGGCTCATCGGGGCTGCAAGCGCCCCGGCTGAGTGGGTACGTGAACAGATCAGAGAAGCAAAAAAGCTGACTGATAAACCATTTGGAGTAAATATCATGCTGATGAGTCCTTATGCAGAGGACGTGGCAAAAGTAGTAGCGGAAGAAGGCGTAAAGGTTGTAACGACAGGCGCCGGAAGCCCGGAAAAATATATGAAAATGTGGAAAGAAGCAGGAATTAAAGTCATTCCGGTGGTTGCATCCGTTGCACTTGCAAGAAGAATGGAACGGTGCGGGGCAGATGCAGTTGTTGCGGAAGGATGTGAATCCGGAGGACACATCGGAGAAAATACGACTATGGTACTGGTTCCACAGATTGTAGACGCAGTGAAGATTCCGGTAATCGCAGCCGGAGGAATCGCAGATGGAAGAGGAATTGCGGCAGCATTTATGCTGGGAGCAAAAGCCGTACAGATGGGAACCCATTTTGTTGCGACCGAAGAATCTATCGTACATGAAAATTATAAAAATGCGATCATCAAAGCGAAGGACATTGATTCCAGAGTAACCGGAAGAAGCACAGGACATCCGGTAAGAGCACTTCGCAACCAAATGACGAAAAAATATCTGGACCTTGAGAAAAACGGTGCATCCTTTGAAGAACTTGAGCACCTTACACTTGGAGGCTTAAGAAAGGCCGTTGTAGACGGAGATGTGACAAACGGAAGCGTAATGGCGGGACAGAGTGCAGCCATGGTAAAAGAGATCATGAGCTGTAAAGACCTGATCCAAAAGCTGGTAAGTGAGACGGATGCACTGATCGGAGGCAAAGGATTTTATGAATAAAACAGCATTCATTTTCCCGGGACAGGGCGCGCAGAAGTGCGGTATGGGAAAAGATTTTTATGAAAACAGTGAACTTGCAAAAGAGATTTTTGATACAGCAACAGCAGAGCTGGGACTTGATATGACAAAGCTTTGCTTTGAAGAAAATGAGCAGCTGGATCAGACAGAATACACTCAGGCAGCCATGGTAACAGCCTGTCTTGCAATGACAGCCGAGATTGAAAAGAGAGGTCTTACACCGGATGTGACAGCCGGGCTCAGTCTTGGAGAGTACTGTGCGATCAGCGCAGCGGGAGGCATGCAGCCGAAAGACGCCATTTCTCTTGTGAGAAAAAGAGGGATTCTGATGCAGAATACCGTTCCGGCAGGTGAAGGAGCCATGGCGGCAATCCTGGGACTGGATGGAGAAACGGTTGAAAAAGTGACGGAAGAAATTCCGGGTGCGTCTGTGGCAAATTATAACTGTCCGGGACAGATTGTAATTACAGGAAAGACCGCAGCGGTAGAAAAGGCAGCAGAGTCTTTAAAAGCAGCCGGAGCAAAAAGGGCGGTTCTGTTAAATGTAAGTGGTCCGTTCCACTCAAAGATGCTGGAAAGTGCAGGCGAAGAGCTTGCGAAGGAAATGGAGAAGAGAAATTTTGAACCACTTGCCATTCCTTATGTGACGAATGTTACGGCAAAATATGTGACGGATATCAAAGAGACAAAGGCACTTCTTGCAAAACAGATTTCTTCACCGGTACGATGGGAAGAAAGTGTGAGAACTATGATTGAAGATGGTGTAGACACTTTTGTGGAAATCGGACCGGGAAAAACACTCGCCGGATTTATGCGGCGTATCGACAAAGGTGTCAAAGTATATAATATCGAAACCTGGGAAGATATGGAAAAAGTAATTGCTGAACTGGTGTAAAAAACAGGCAATGGAAAGGAAAAGCATATGACAGACAGAGCAAATTTGGAAGGACAGATCGCGGTGGTTACCGGCGCGTCCCGTGGAATTGGAAAGGCAATTGCGAAGGAGCTGGCTGCACAGGGAGCAACAGTTGTGATCAATTACAATGGTTCTGAAGCAAAAGCAGATGAAGTAAAACATGAAATTGTAGAAAAGGGTGGATGTGCCCAGTGTATGCAGTGCAATGTGGCAGATTACGAGGGATGTGAAGCATTTATAAAAGCAGTGATCGAGCAGTTTGGAAGAATCGATATTCTGGTAAATAATGCAGGGATCACAAAGGATGGTCTGCTGATGCGTATGAGTGAAGAAGATTTCTCCGATGTCATTGATGTCAATCTGAAAGGAACTTTCCATTGCATCCGTTTTGCATCCAGACAGATGATGAAGCAGAGAAGCGGAAAGATCATCAATCTTGCATCTGTAGTTGGAATCAGCGGAAATGCCGGTCAGGTAAACTATGCTGCATCTAAAGCAGGAATTATTGGAATGACCAAATCTGCGGCAAAAGAACTGGCATCCCGCGGAATCACGGTTAATGCGGTTGCACCGGGCTTCATTGAAACGGAGATGACAGAAGTTCTTTCCGATAAGCTCAAAGAAGAAATGAGAGGTCAGATCCCTCTTGCCAGAATGGGACAGCCAGAAGATGTCGCGAAGGCAGTGGCGTTTCTGGCGTCTGAGCATGCGAGTTACATTACGGGGCAGGTTCTGCAGGTAGATGGGGGGATGGTGATGTAAAAATGGTTGCAGAGAAGGTTGAGGGACAAATTGTACAAAAGATGTCCTTCAAATTCAGACTCGCAAACCATTCCGATGAGCCTCTGAAACCAAGGATTGTGTCAGCAAAGGCTTCCACAATCCTTTGAGTCTCATCTCCATTGCTCGAAAAATGAATTTGAATGACATCTTTTGTACAGTTTGTCATTCAACTTTGTCGAGAAAACCATTTTACATCCTTGAAGTAGTTCAATATACCAAGTGCGGATTGTGGAGGGGAAGAAATTGGTTTTAACTCGCATTTGGGGGGGGGGATAGGATTAATAACCTAAAAATACTTATAAAATGATAAATTTTATCAAAAAGTGAAACAGTCAACAACACACCAAAAACGTTTCGTGGAAAACGCGTTTTAGCCAGTAGACTTGAGTCCGGCTCTGCACAAATATTCCTGTCGGCATTCTATTTTGTGCAATGGAGAGGAGACTCAAAGGATTATGGAAGCCTTTGCTGACATAATCCTTGGTTTCGGAGGCTCATCGGAATGGTTTGCACAACTTGAATGCCGACAGGAATATTTGTGCAGAGTCGAACACAACCTACATTTCCCGCATTTTCCACCAAAGGAGGCAATATGAAGCGCAGAGTTGTTATTACGGGGCTTGGAGCGATTACCCCGATTGGTAATACAGTAGAAGAATTCTGGAACGGTATCAAAAATGGAACCGTAGGAATCGGTTCGATCACAAAATTTGATACAACCGAATATAAAGTGAAGATCGCAGCGGAAGTCAAGGACTTTGTTGCAAAGGAACGGATGGATTTCAAGGCAGCGAAGAGAATGGAAACATTTTCCCAGTATGCGGTTGCAGCGGCGAAGGAAGCGTGTGCGGATGCGGGATTTGAAATTGAAAAAGAGGATCCGTACCGTTGTGGCGTGATCATCGGTTCAGGAATTGGAAGTCTGCAGCAGATCGAGAAACAGTACACGACAATCCTGGAAAAGGGACCGGGAAGGGTAGCACCACTGATGGTTCCGATGATGATTTCCAATATGGCAGCCGGAAATGTATCGATCCAGCTTGGGCTTAAAGGAAAGTGCACAAATGTTGTTACAGCATGTGCAACGGGAACCAATTGTATCGGGGATGCGCTTCGTGCCATTCAGTACGGAGATGCGGACGTAATGTTTGCAGGTGGTACGGAAAGCTGTATCTGTCCGACGGGGATTGCCGGATTTACCGCACTTACCGCACTTACTACCAGAGAAGATCCACTGCGTGCATCAATTCCATTTGATAAAGACAGAAGTGGGTTTGTTCTTGGAGAAGGAGCCGGTGTGGTGGTTCTGGAAGAGCTGGAGCATGCGAGAGCAAGAGGCGCAAAGATTTACGCAGAGCTTGCAGGTTACGGGGCAACCGGAGATGCTTACCATATCACTTCCCCGGCAGAAGACGGAAGCGGTGCGGCAAAGGCGATGGAGCTTGCGATGGAAGAGGGCAGCGTGACGCCGGAAGAAGTACAGTACATTAATGCACACGGAACCAGTACGCACCATAATGATCTGTTTGAAACCTATGCGATCAAGAAAGCATTCGGCGATGCGGCAAAGGATGTGGTTGTGAATTCAACGAAATCCATGATCGGTCATCTTCTTGGTGCGGCAGGTGCGGTTGAGTGTATCGTTACTGTAAAATCTATTCAGGATGGATTTATCCATCAGACCGTTGGAACCAGGGAATGTGATGAAGAATGTGATCTGAACTATGCAGTTGGCGCACCGGTCGAAAAAGAGATCAAATGTGCGCTCACCAATTCCCTTGGATTTGGCGGGCACAATGCAACCCTTCTTTTGAAGAAGTATGAAGGATAGAGGTAGAAGGATGGAATTAGAAAATCTGGTAAAACTGATTCAGACCGTTTCAGATTCGGACCTGACAGGATTTCAGTATGAAGAAAACGGTGTGAAATTGAAAATACAGAAAGAAAAAGAACAGATGGTTGTCAGTACAGGGGCAGCACAGCTGACGACAGTACAGAACGTGCCAGGAGCGCAGAGTAATGCAGTATCGGCACTGAAGTCGGAGGATGGACCGGAAAAAGGAAAAGAAGCAGAAGGGCAGCTGATCAAATCCCCTCTGGTTGGAACCTTTTATGCAGCACCGTCGGAAGAGGCAGCACCATTTGTGGCAGTTGGCGATCATGTGGCAAAAGGACAGACGGTTGCCATCGTAGAGGCGATGAAGCTGATGAATGATATTGAGTGTGATTTTGACGGTGTGGTATCGGAAGTACTCGTGAAAAATGGAGAAACTGTGGAATACGGACAGCCATTATTCCGAATCGCATAGCTGGATGGAGGGCGAAAAGCATGAAACATTTGGGAATCAAGGAAATTCAGAAAATCATTCCGCACAGACATCCGTTTTTGCTGGTAGATTATATCGAAGATTACGAGCCGGGGGAATATGCAGTTGGCTATAAATGTGTGACTTACAGAGAGGACTTTTTTGCCGGACATTTTCCACAGGAGCCGGTGATGCCGGGAGTGCTGATCGTAGAAGCACTGGCGCAGGTCGGTGCAGTAGCGGTTCTGATGCAGGAAGAAAATAAAGGAAAGCTCGGTTATTTTGGTGGGATTAAGAACTGCAAGTTCCGCAGAAAAGTTGTTCCGGGTGACAAGTTAAAACTGGAAGCAAGAATTATTCGTCAGAAGGGACCACTGGTAATCGGAGAAGCTGTTGCATCAGTGGATGGAGAAGTTGCAGTAAAGGCAGAGTTGTCTCTGATGATCGGGAAGGCGGAAACAGATGATTAAGAAAGTATTGATCGCAAACCGTGGAGAGATCGCAGTTCGGATCATCCGTGCCTGCCGGGAAATGGGGATCGAGACGGTTGCAGTTTATTCAGAAGCAGATAAAGAAGCATTGCATACACAGCTTGCAGATGAAGCAATCTGTATCGGACCTGCACCATCTTCGGAAAGCTATCTGAATATGGAACAGATCATCAGCGCGACCATCGTGTCGGGAGCAGATGCGATCCATCCGGGATTTGGTTTCCTTTCTGAAAATACGAAATTTGCAGAGCTTTGTGAGAAGTGCAACATCATTTTTATTGGACCGGATTCGAAAGTGATCAGCAGGCTTGGAAATAAATCCGAGGCGAGAAATACCATGGCAAATGCCGGGGTTCCGATCATTCCGGGAAGCCGGGAAGCGATTTATGATGCAGCAAAAGGAAAAGAAGTTGCAAGAGAGATCGGCTATCCGGTGATCGTAAAGGCGGCTCTCGGCGGAGGCGGAAAAGGAATGCGTGTGGCGGAAAATGAAGCCGGATTTGACATGGCATTCCGTACTGCACAGAAAGAGACCAAGGCAGCTTTTGGAGATGACACTATGTACATCGAGCATTTTGTGCAGCATCCGAAGCACATTGAATTTCAGATCATGGCGGATAAGTATGGAAATGTGGTGCATTTAGGAGAACGGGACTGTTCGGTGCAGAGAAATCATCAGAAGATGATCGAAGAATCCCCATGTGCCGTGATTTCGGATGAGCTTCGCCGGAGAATGGGCGAAGCAGCGGTAAAAGCGGCAAAGGCAGCGCATTACGAAAATGCAGGAACCATTGAATTTCTGCTGGAAAAGAGTGGAAAATTTTATTTTATGGAAATGAATACCAGAATCCAGGTGGAGCATCCGGTCACAGAATGGGTGACAGGGATCGATCTGATCAAGGAACAGATCCGGATCGCAGACGGTCAGCGGCTTTCCTTTACACAGGAAGATGTAAAACTGACCGGTCATGCCATTGAGTGCAGGATCAATGCGGAAAATCCGGAAAAGAATTTCCGTCCGTGTCCGGGAACGATCACCGATATGTACCTTCCGGGAGGAAAGGGTGTGCGGATTGATTCAGCAATTTACAGTGGATACACCGTACCGCCATATTATGATAATATGCTGGCAAAGCTGATCGTATTTGCAAAGAACCGTACTGAAGCGATCCGGAAGATGCAAAGTGCACTTGGTGAGGTAATTATAGAAGGCATTGATACCAATGTGGATTATCAATATGATATTTTGCATGATCCAAAGTATCAGGCAGGAGATTTTGATATTGAATTTATTGCCGAAAGAGAAGCAAAGAATCGGCAAGGTTAGCTCTACAAAAGCGGAGGTAAAGCAATTTGAAACTGTCAAATATGTTCAAGAAAACAAGCAGAAGAGGGTATATATCTCTTGGCGAAGGAAAGCCTGCCCATATGGCACCGGAAGTTCCGGAGGGACTTCTGAAAAAATGTAACGTTTGCAAATCTGCCATTCTGACAGAAGATGTGAAGAATGGATATTATATTTGTCCAAAATGTCAGAATTATTTCCGTGTGCATGCGATGCACCGGATTGAAATGGTAGCAGATGCGGGTACCTTTGAAGAGTGGGACAAGGGACTGACTTCAGGAAATCCGCTGCATTATAAAGGCTATGAAGAAAAGGTAGAAGCACTGCAGGAAAAGACCGGGCTTGATGAGGCGGTTGTAACCGGAAAAGCAAGGATCGCGGGAAATGAAGTAGTTCTTGCAGTCTGTGACGGGCGGTTTATGATGGCGAGCATGGGAAAGGTGGTCGGCGAAAAGATTACCCGTGCAGTAGAAAAGGCAACCAGTGAGAGGCTCCCGATTATTATATTTGCCTGTTCAGGAGGCGCCAGAATGCAGGAGGGGATCCACTCTCTGATGCAGATGGCAAAGACTTCAGCGGCACTGAAAAGACACCATGATGCAGGCTGTTTATATGTAAGTGTGCTGACCGATCCGACAACCGGCGGGGTAACGGCAAGTTTTGCCATGCTTGGAGATATCATTCTTGCCGAGCCGGGGGCGCTGATCGGTTTTGCGGGTCCGCGTGTGATTGAACAGACCATAGGGCAGAAGCTTCCGAAAGGATTCCAGAGGGCAGAATTTCTTCAGGAGCACGGATTTGTGGATCGGATTGTGGAGCGTCCGCGTCTTAGGGAGACACTGGCGGAAATTGTAGCAATGCATAAGCAGGGTACATACGATTTGCCAGAAGTAGAAGAAAAGGAAACACAGGCGGTACAGAGGAATCTGACACCATGGGAACGGGTGCAGTTATCCAGAGACAAGGCTCGTCCGGTCGGTGCGGAGTACATTGAAGAATTATTTACAGATTTTATGGAATTTCATGGAGACCGTTATTACCAGGATGATAAGGCGATCATTGGCGGGATTGCAAGATTTCACGGAATGCCGGTGACGGTGATCGCGCAGGCAAAGGGTCGCACGACAAAAGAAAATATCGAGCGTAACTTTGGAATGCCGTCACCGGACGGATACCGCAAAGCCCTTCGTCTGATGAAACAGGCAGAGAAATTTAACCGTCCGGTCATCTGTTTTGTAGATACGCCGGGAGCGTTCTGCGGGCTGGAAGCAGAAGAGAGAGGACAGGGTGAGGCAATCGCAAGAAATTTATTTGAGATGTCAAATCTTCAGGTTCCGATCCTGTCAGTTGTGATCGGAGAAGGTGGAAGCGGGGGAGCCCTTGCGATGGCAACTTCAGATGAAGTGTGGCTTCTTGAAAATTCGATTTACTCCATTCTTTCGCCGGAAGGATTTGCAAGTATCCTGTGGAAGGACAGCAGTCGCGCAAAAGAGGCGGCAGGTGTGATGAAGCTGACAGCAGATCGTCTCCTGAAAGCCGGTATCGTAGAACGGGTGATTCCGGAGCCGGAAAACTTCAATCTGGAAACATTTACAGAAGTGACAGATCCGATGGATGATTATATCAGTATTTTTTTGAAAAAATATGGTGCAATGACAAAGGAAGAACTTACCGAAAAGCGGTATGACAGATTCCGCAGGATGTAGTAGAAAGAGGAGAAGAAAAATGAAAGGATTACCGGAACTTGTGATTGGTGATTTGAAAGTAAAAAGGCCGGTCATTCAAGGGGGAATGGGAGTCGGTGTGAGCCTTGGGCAGCTTGCCGGAGCGGTTGCAAAAGAAGGTGGAGTCGGGATCATCTCAACCGCACAGATCGGATTTCGTGAACCGGATTTTGAAACGAATACAAGGGCGGCAAATATCCGTGCAATTGGATCTGAATTTCAAAGAGCAAGAGAGACGGCTCCGGATGGTGTGATCGGATTTAATATCATGGTTGCACTGAAAGATTATGACGAGCATGTGAAAGCAGCAGTGGACGCCGGAGCAGATCTGATCGTATCCGGGGCAGGGCTTCCAATCGAGCTGCCGGGACTTGTGGAGGGCAGCAGTACCAAGATCGCTCCGATCGTATCGACTGAAAAATCGGCGAAAGTTATCTTAAAATACTGGGATAAAAAATTTTCCAGAACCGCAGACCTGGTTGTGATCGAGGGCCCAAAAGCCGGAGGACATCTGGGGTTTGACCGGGAGCAGCTGGAAACTTACACACAGGAAAGCTATGATAATGAAATCGAGAGGATCATGGCAGTGGTCAGAAAGTACGCCCAAAAATATCAGGTGCATATCCCGGTGGCAGTAGCCGGAGGAATTTCGGATAAAGATGCGGCAGAGCATGCCTTTTCATTAGGAGCAGATGCAGTCCAGGCGGCAACAAGATTTGTCACGACATGGGAGTGCGATGCGGATCTCAGTTACAAGCAGAGTTATCTGAATGCGAAGAAAGAGGATGTCATTCTGGTGAAAAGTCCGGTTGGAATGCCGGGAAGGGCAATTAAGAATCCATTTATCAGTCATGTAATGGCAGGAGAGAGGGTGAAGCCTAAGAGATGTCTTGGGTGTCTGAAAAACTGTAACCCTGCGGAAGTGCCATACTGTATCACGGAAGCGCTGATCAAAGCGGCAAAAGGTGAGATTGGGGAGGCACTTCTGTTCTGCGGAGCGGATGTGTGGAAAGCAGAAAAAATAGAAACTGTGAAAGAAGTGATTGATTCTTTGTTAGGTGACTGTGTATAATTGAACTAGAAAAAGACACAGCAAGGAGAAGAAGGGGAATTGGACGCATACGAAAGCATCAATAAGATATTAGTACATCTTTTTAATGATATATGGGAATTAGAAGAAAAGGCAGTGATCACAGAAGAATTCAAGGATCTGACGAATAACGATATGCATATTATTGAAGCAATCGGACTTGGGACCGGGAATAATATGTCCACGATCGCGAAGAAGCTCGGAATCACGGTCGGATCACTGACAACTTCGATGAACAGTCTGGTCAATAAAAAGTATGCAGTCCGCCACCGGAGCGAAGAAGACCGGAGGATCGTCAATATCCAGCTGACGGAAAAAGGGGAGAAGGCATATCATCATCATGCGAATTTTCATAAGAAGATGGTAGAAGCTGTTGTTGAGACGCTGGATGAAGAAGAGATCCCGGTTCTGACAAAGGCACTGGACAATCTGTATCAGTTTTTTAAGACGTATAACGGTTAAAATGAAAAATCCTCTGTCACTCTTTCATTAGAAAGGGCAGGCAGAGGATTTTTGGATTCTCCGGCTATACATGGATCCGGTCTAATACTTCTCCGATCGGCTCATGGATCGTCAGAGTTGCGCCTACATCACGGGCAGTTGCATCCTTGTTGATGAGTACCAGATATTTGCCGTGGAAATAATCGATAAATCCGGCAGCAGGGTAGACCACAAGAGAAGTACCGCCGATGATCAGCATATCTGCTTCTGAGATGGCGCGGATACTTTTCTGGATAATCTGATTATCCAGTCCTTCTTCGTAGAGAACTACATCCGGGCGGATAGTTCCGCCGCAGTCGCAGGTTGGGATTCCTTTCGATTCTTTTACAAAACGTGCACTGTACTGCTTTTTGCAACGCATGCAGTAATTGCGGTGGATACTTCCATGAAGCTCCAGTACATTTTTGCTTCTGGCAGCCTGGTGGAGTCCGTCGATATTCTGTGTGATAACGGCGGTCAGCTTTCCGGCGGCTTCCAGCTCGGCAAGCTTCAGATGTGCTTTATTTGGTTTCGCATCAAGGAACATCATTTTCTCTTTATAAAAATCATAAAATTCTTCCGTATGCTGCATGAAAAAGCTGTGGCTTACAATCTGCTCCGGTGAGTAGCGGTACTTTTGTTTGTAGAGTCCGTCTGCACTCCTGAAGTCCGGAATATTACTCTCGGTAGAGACGCCGGCACCGCCGAAAAAGACGATTCGGTTGCTCTCGTTAATCATGTCCTGTAACTGTCTGATCTTGTCCATAATTTGATAACCTCTTTTCCTGGAAAATCAAAACCTGTCTTTTTAATCACAGTATACCAAATGAAACGAAAAAAGAGAATAAAATAAAAAAATTCCTTGTCCCAAAAACATGCACCGAGTATACTATAAAGTATTGGATTGTGGAAAATTGGGGAAATCTGCAGACAAAATACATATGTCAAGGAGAGCGTAATATGAAAATGTCAAATATGAGGAATCTGTGTCTGATTTTATTGGGGAATACAGTATATGCACTTGCAATTGTAATGTTTATCCTGCCGAATGATATCATTACCGGAGGGACCACGGGGCTTGGAATTGCCGTGAATCATTATTTTGGATTACAGATCCATACATTTGTACTGATCTTCAACACACTGATGTTTCTTCTGGGGGCTGCAGTGCTTGGTATGAAATTTGCACTTACTACACTGGTCAGTACGTTTTATTATCCGATCATTCTGGGAATACTGGAGAATGTTCCGGTATTACAGAACGTCACAGACGATAAGATGCTTTCAACGATCTGTGGAGGTCTGATGATCGGACTTGGAATCGGAGTTGTTATAAGATGCGGAGCATCAACAGGAGGTATGGATATCCCGCCGCTGGTACTGAATAAGAAATTCGGACTTCCGGTATCTGTTATGCTCTATGTATTTGATTTTGCGATTCTGATCTTCCAGATGGTATTTACCAATAAAGAAGAGATCATCTATGGTATCCTTCTGGTATTGATTTACACGGTGATGCTGGATAAAGTGCTTCTGATGGGATCGACCAGAACACAGGTCAAGATCATTTCCGGAGAGTATGAGAAGCTGAACCATCTGATCCAGGAGAAGCTTGACCGAGGAACTACACTGGTCTACACGCAGACCGGTTATTTGAGAAAGGATCAGCCGATGATCCTTACCGTTGTGTCTAACCGTGAACTGATGCGGCTGAACCAGATCGTGCAGGAGACAGATCCGCAGGCATTTATGATCATTGGTAATGTAAATGAGGTCAGAGGACGGGGATTTTCAACACAGAAAGTATATAAAAACGAAGTGGGCATGAATGAATAAACAAGAGCTTGAGAATGAGGAAGTAAGACAGGAAGAGAAAAAAACAAAGAAGAAAAAGGTCCGGAAAAAGAAGACCATGTTTGGACATATCCGCAGTATTATCAGTATTCTTCTGGTTGTGGGAATCATCGGAGGAAGCTACTGGTATTACGCATTCCAGTACAGAGCCGAGGTGGAGCCGGAGACAAACCGGAAGGTGACGAATACGGATTCCGTTTACACGATGGAGCAGTATCTGAAAACGCTGAAGCGCAATCAGACTGTTTATAAGTACGCGTGCGATGAAGCCGAAGTGGACAATGACTACGGGACTTATGTTGTGCCTGGACTGAAGTCAACAAGGACGCTGAAAGTAAAAGGGGACGGAGAAGCAGAAGTCTGCACATCCATGACACCACAGGGACTTGCATTTACAGAGGATTATATTCTGGTCAGTGCTTATTGTAAGACAAAGGCACATGATTCGGTGATCTATGTGATCGACAAAGAAAGCAGACGGTTTGTGAAAGAGATTGTGCTGAACACCAAAGCCCATGTGGGCGGAATGGCATACGATACGATGAACCAGATCCTGTGGGTGACAGGACAGGGTTCCACCTGGGCGCAGGCAAATGCGATCACACTGTCTCATCTGGAAAATTATTCCTTTGATGACGGATATCATCCGATTGAATTCGATATGTCTTACAACCTTTATAAGATCAAGCGGGCGTCATTTATGACGTATCATGACGGCGCATTGTTTGTCGGATTCTTTACACAGGATAATGCCAGTGTCATTGAAAAATATCTGATCAATGCAGACGGCACCTTGTATGAAAAAGAAGACATGAACCTGAAACGGACGGTCGGCGTGACGGAGCCGGTTGCCTATGCGGTCAGTATGCAGGTAATTTCCGGTAAGGTGCAGGGAATGGCATTTTACAACAATAAGATCCTGCTTACCAGATCCTGGGGGATCCTGCCATCGGAGGTACAGATCTTCAACTATTCCAGATATGGAATCTTGTCAACTTCCGAAGCTTATAAGACGATCAAGTTTCCGGAGAGGCTGGAACAGATCTATCAGGACGGTGGCAGCATTTATGCACTTTTCGAGTCGGGGGCTTATGCCTACCGGATGTCATCCATTAACCGAATTGACCGTGTTGTGAAGCTGAAAGGAAGCAAACTGGTAAAATAAAGACTGAAATCCATGAAATCTGCTTGAATCGGAAGTAGATTTATGGTAAAATACATGAGTGGTTTAACCATCAGGAGGTGTGATTAGTAATGGAAATTTTAAAAACAGTACTTTTAATTTTATTTGCAATAGATTGTATCGCATTGACAGTAATCGTATTGATGCAGGAAGGTAAGTCAGCAGGTCTTGGAACAATCGCAGGTATGGCAGATTCTTATTGGGGACAGAATAAAGGACGTTCTATGGAAGGCGCACTTGTTAAGTCTACCAAGTTTTTAGCAATTCTGTTTATTGTACTTGCAGCAGTCCTGAACCTGAAAGTTTTTGCATAACGAATGATTGAAAGAAGATGAGGAACACTCTATAGTATCTATAGGGTGTTCCTTTTTTGACAGGAGAAGAGATGGACGAATTATTTGAAAAAAGAAAGAAAATTATTTATGAATTTATCTGTGACGAATTTTATGTGCCGATGAAGCTGAAAGAGTTGTCGATGCTGCTTCAGGTCCCGAAAGATCAGAAAGGGGAACTCAAAGCTGTCATGGACAGCCTGGAAAAAGAAGGCAAGGTACATGTCACACAGAAAGGAAAATACATCAAAGGTGAGGCAAAGCAGCTGCGTGGAATGTTCCAGGCAAACGCGAGAGGCTTCGGCTTTGTCACTGTGGAAGGTGAGAGCGAAGATATCTTTATCTCAGAAGATGATATGAACGGTGCCATGCAGGGAGATGAGGTAGAGGTTGTCATCACCAAAGCACCGGAAGGAAAGCGAAGAGAAGGAAAGATCACGAAAATCGTACAGAGGGGAACCCAGCGGATCGTCGGCTATTATCAGAGCCGGAAGAATTTCGGATTCGTTGTGCCGGATAATGAGTGTTTCCTGCAGGATATCTTCGTACCGGCAGAGCGCTCTAAAGGAGCTGTGACCGGGCATAAGGTTGTGGTAGAGCTGATCTCTTATGGGGAGAATGGAAAGAAGCCGGAAGGAAAGATCGTAGAGATCCTGGGGCATGTGACCGATCCGGGAGTTGATATTTTGTCGATAGTCAAAGGATATGATCTGCCAACCGAATTTCCGGAGAAGGTACTGAATCAGGCAGAGCGTGTGGCAAAGGCAGTGACGACCGCTGATATGGCAGGACGTAAGGACGTGCGGAGCTGGCAGACCGTGACGATCGATGGCGAGGATGCGAAGGATCTGGATGATGCGATCACTCTGACAAAAGAGGGAGACCGTTATATTCTGGGCGTGCATATCGCTGATGTGACCAATTATGTGCAGGAGAACAGCGCTCTTGACCGGGAAGCACTGAAAAGAGGTACCAGTGTCTATCTGGCAGACCGTGTGATCCCGATGTTGCCAAGAGTTCTGTCTAATGGAATGTGTTCATTAAACGCAGGCGAGGACCGGCTGGCACTGAGCTGTATCATGACTATTGATGCGAAGGGAAATGTAGTCGATCACCAGATTGCAGAAACTGTGGTAAATGTGGATGAACGCATGAGCTATACCAGTGTGAAAAAGATTCTTGAGGATCGGGATGAGGCAGAATGCGAACGATATCATGATCTGATCCCGATGTTTGAACTGATGAAAGAACTGTCACACATTTTGAGAGAAAGACGCCACAGAAGAGGGGCAATCGACTTTGATTTTCCGGAGGCAAAGATTATTTTAAATGAAAGCGGTGAGCCGGTGGATATTAAGGCTTACGACCGCAACGTTGCAACGAAGATCATCGAGGATTTTATGCTTGTTGCAAATGAGACGGTTGCAGAGGATTATTTCTGGCAGGAGATTCCATTCTTATACCGTGTGCATGAAACACCGGATGAGGATAAGATGAAGAAACTTGTGACATTTTTGCAGAATTTCGGATATACCATGCATATGCAGGGAGGACAGGAGATCCGTCCAAAGGAAGTCCAGAAGCTTCTGGATAAGATCGAGGGGACTCCGGAAGAAGCCATGATCTCAAGGCTTGCACTCCGTTCGATGAAGCAGGCGAGATATTCGCCGGATAATGACGGACATTTCGGACTTGCGACCCAGTATTATACGCATTTTACTTCACCGATCCGGCGCTATCCGGATCTGCAGATCCACCGGATCATCAAAGATAATCTTCGAGGCAGGATGAACGATGCAAAGAGGCATCATTATGAAAAAATCCTGCCGGAGGTGGCGATGGAGACAAGCTCCTTAGAGCGCCGTGCGGATGAGGCAGAGAGAGAGACGCTGAAGCTGAAGAAGGTACAGTATATGCGGAATTTCTTCGGACAGGAATTTGAAGGAGTTATTTCGGGTATCACGAAGTGGGGAATCTATGTAGAGCTTCCGAATACCGTAGAAGGTCTGGTGCATGTTACCAATATGACGGACGATCATTATGATTACGACGAAGAACATTATCAGATGATCGGTTCCCATCACAGAAAGACCTACAAGCTGGGGCAGAAGGTGCGTGTGAAGATGATCGATTGTGATGAGATATCAAGAACCATTGATTTTAGACTTGTAAAGGAAAGAAAAGAGGAGAGAGAAGATGGCTAAGGCAAAAGCGCAGGGCAAGATGATTGCGAACAATAAAAAGGCGTATCATGACTATTTTATCCTGGATACTTATGAGGCGGGAATTGCACTTGCAGGTACGGAAGTAAAATCCCTCCGCATGGGAAAATGCAGCATCAAAGAATCCTTTATCCGTATTGAGGATGGGGAAGTGTTCATCTATGGAATGCATATCAGCCCATACGAAAAGGGAAATATTTTCAATAAAGATCCTCTGCGTGTGAGAAAGCTCCTTCTTCACAAATCGGAGATCAACAAACTGATCGGTAAGACCAAGGAAAAAGGAATGGCGATCGTGCCACTGAAGGTGTATTTCAGCAAGAGTCTTGTCAAAGTAGAGATCGGACTGGCAAAAGGTAAAAAACTATACGATAAACGTGATGATATCGCGAAAAAAGACCAGAAGCGTGAGGCAGAAAGAGAATTCAAGATCCGCAATTTCGGATAGAACAAAACTGTCCCCTTGAAAAAAGTGAAAATTGTATATTTTTACAGAGACAGTGACGCGGTACAATGTTCAATAACCTGATGAATCAATGTACTATAGTGTTTCACAAGGAATAAGAAAGGATGGGACAGACTATGAAAACAAATTCAACCGTTATGAAAATTGCACAGACAGCGCTGTTTGCTGCACTTTGCTACGTAATCTTTACGTATCTGCAGATTAAAATACCGATGCCGGGAGGAGATGCAACATCAATCCACCTTGGAAATGCGTTCTGTGTGCTTGCCGCACTTCTTTTGGGCGGCTGGTACGGCGGACTTGCAGGAGCGATCGGAATGGGAATCGCGGATGTGATGGATCCGATCTATATTACCGGAGCACCGAAGACATTTATCCTGAAGCTCTGCATCGGACTGATCACAGGACTTGTAGCGCATAAGATCGCAAAGATCAATGAAAGTACCGATAAGAAATACATTTTCAAATGGAGCCTGCTGGCATCTGTAGCCGGACTTGCATTTAATGTCATTGCAGATCCGATCGTCGGATACTTTTACAAACAGTACATTCTGGGACAGCCGCAGCAGATGGCAGAGGTTCTTGCAAAATGGAGCGCAGCTGCTACCTTTGTAAATGCAATCCTTTCTACAATCGTTGTAGTGATCATCTACAATGCACTGCGACCGGCACTTGCAAAGAGCGGAATGCTGAAAGTGGGGAAGACAAAAGAAGCGTAAAATGACAGATTGAGTAAATTATATGCGGAGATGCCTTGACATGAGCCTGGATGTCCGCATATAATATATAGAGCAAATGGAAGGGCAGAAGGTTGACTTCTGAACGGATCTTGTTTGCAGAAGCGTATTTTTGATGATACGGCTTCCAAGAACCAGGGCTTGTACTGGTTTCGACGGGGGCACGGAAGTCAAGGAAGCCATCCGTAGCGGGACACTACGTTAAAAGTTCCAACTAAATATAAACGCAGACGAAAATTTAGCGTACGCTGCCTAGTTGCAGCAGTCGGCCTTGAGTCTCTCATCGCTTAAGTAACCGGCTTCGACCAGATGAGGCACTTCGTTTCCAAAGCTTTGAGGGAATGGAAGAATTTATGAAGCTACTAAAGTAAGTAGCCTGTTGTTCGGCGGCTTATGGAGGAAATGTCAAAAGAATGACTGTGATGGGAGATGCCTTTATGGAAGAGCTTTCGGACAGGGGTTCGATTCCCCTCAGGTCCATCCATTTCTGGACTAATCATTTATGGGAAACCTTGATTTTGCTAGGGGTTTCTCATTTTTTTTATGTTCTCACGTATCACAGCCATTCTGTCACTTTTTGTCACTGCGTTATTACAATATGTTGTGGTCTTATAATCTTACCTTTGTATTTGTGTTAGAAAGTGCATTTAATACGATTGCATCAGTTTCCTGTGAATCCTCCACATTGAATAAATAATACTTTAATGTTGTTGTTTCATCTGCATGACCTAGCAATTTACTTATTATCGTGACTGAAACATCCTTTGCAAATAATGTTGATGTATAGGTCTTTCTTATCTTATGCATACTTCTGCGTGGGATTCCTACTTTATCACAAGCGTTTCTCAACTGACTATCTACAGAGCATTCAGTTATTATTGTACCCGTTTTCGTAAGAAATAAATAATCGTTATTGTATACTTTGTTTTGCTTGTTGATTTCAATAGCTTTATCTATATACTGCATTGCAACATCGGTAAGCGGAATTGTTCTATCGCCACATTCGCTTTTAGTATAATTGGCTACTGTCCAGATATTCCCTTTTATATTGTTTAAATCACTCATATCATGCTTTTTTACAAACTGTCTGCAAACATGAATTTTCTTTGTGCCATTCTTTTCAGTGATAATATCCGACTCCTTTAATGTTAGCAATTCTCCGATTCTAAGTCCAGTTTCAAAGTCAAGCATTATTGCAAGTGGTATACTGTTTGTAGGTTTTTTTGTTAGCCTACGCTTCATATCAGAAAAAAGCAAGCTCTTCTCACGTTCTGTAAATACTTCCTCTTCACTCGGTTTTTTTCTGGTTGGGATAATCTTCTTTCTATTTACCCTATCCCTGTATGGACTTTTTTCTATGTATTCTGCATCAACGGCATACTCAAAAGTCTGTTTTAGTATACCCTTCATATTACAATAGGCTTTATTTTGGATTCCACCATCTTGACTTGCAACATCATCTAAGAAATTGTCAACGTCAATCTTTGTTATCTGTTTAAATGGTTTGTTGATAAACCACTTCCGAGGGGCATAGAATTTTTTCCAATCTGACATCATGCGCCTAACTGTATCATGTGCGACCTTTGTTTTTTTGTACTCCATAAACTCATAAAAAAGTTCCTCTAGTGTTTTAGCTTCGTTTGTTTCAACCTCCCGTTTTTCTAAATCTCTGTAATACTGAACCAACAAATCTTCTGCCTGTTCTTTGGTTTTGCGCTTATTCCGATACCGTCCATTTTTCTGGGTTTTATCTTTAATGATAACATACCATCCATCGGAATACTGTTTAATCTCGTTTGCGTGTTCTTTTAGAATTTGTTCTCTCTTCATGTTCTCCATTTGGTTCAGAACATCTGCTGTATCTATAATACCATTATCTATTACAAAATTTAAATCCCTTTCGGTAATTTTTTTCATTTATAAAATCTCCATTGTGAATCAAATACATATATAGTTACCTCCTTTTAAAAAATGTTCTCTTAAATTATTTTCTCAAAATGTTCTCTTTATGTTCTCTCAAAAAAAAACAAGAACCCCAGATAAATAATTAAAAAATGTTTTATTACTTATTGTTGTTCTTGTTTTGTTTCGGGGATATCTGATATCTTCTTGAAACATTGTTGCATTTTGACTATGTTACATCTATACGACAAATAAGTGTTTGTTTTATAGATTAGCTACAATTCTGATACAATTCGCTTGTAACAATATTGCCATCTGCGATATCTATATCCGTTTTTCCTTCAAATTTGTTTGTTTTTTGTTCTTGCTCTAAAATTGTGTAAACAATTCGACTATTGTTTTAACTCATGCAATACGTTCATTTCATGCATTAACATGAATATCACAGCATCTTCTGGTAAGTGATTTAAGGCACTTTCCAAACCTTCATGTAATAATTCATAGCTTTTCTTATGAGATTCCTTATATGCATCATATAGGAGCTTATAAGTGGCAAGGGTATCTTTTTCGTGTTCGGTCATGTTTCCACCTCCTGTCAGTCCAATTCATCCATGTATTTGATGAAATGAGAGTAGTTGACAAAATACTTTTTACCTACCATTATGTATGGAATCTTTCCTTCAATTACAATCAATGTTCTAAGCATCTGAAATGGTAGCTGTGTCTTTTCGGCTAATTCACTAAGACATATCAATGGAGGTGCATCTGGTAATGATTGTATGTAATCTTTGCGCTTTTGTAAGCTTGCTTTCCTTCTTGCCTGTGAAATTTGTTTTGCTGTCTTTTGGATGGCATCTGCTGTGGTTCTTTTCATTATTCATCACCATCCATTTCTAACGCCGTTAATTTGTTTGACATCTGTTTTTGAATGTTGCGCAATCCAAAACCGTTTAAATATGTTTTGGCAAGCTGTGAATTTTTTTCCTGTAGTATTGGTTGCATAGACTGTTCGTGAGTTACTTCATCTGGGTTTCTGCCGTTTGCAACAATCACTTCTTTCTGATGTGTTGTAAAAAGTTTTTGGTATTGTGGAAGTGCATACAATTTCTGTAACGCAATTGACTCCTGTCTTGACGGATTCTTACACCAGTTTCCAACCCTACGTCTATCACTGTTTTCATTTATACCGTTATGTAATTGTGCCATCATTGAATATAAAATATTATTGCTTTCGTATTCTAAATTTTGTAATTGTTCCGTAGATTCTTCAATTCGGACTGCTTTAATGTCAGCAATTTCCTTTTGAATTTTCTTCATGTTTTCGTCATTTTGTTGTAATAAAGAAGCTATCTTCTCAGATAACATTTTATTCAATCTGTAAATATCCAATTGGCTGTCCGTTTCATCTGCATAAGAATTGATAAGTTCCTGTGCTTTCTTATAATCTGTTCTATTTTTGATTTCACTAATAACACAAGAACAGTTATTATACATTCTGGATAACCTATAGTTTTTATCTTCCAGACTTTCCCGTTGCTTTTTTGCCTTTGAGTTTCTTTCATAATAAATGCGCTCTGCATTTGATGTATACATTGTCATGTTTATGTACCTCCTTTATATACTTCTGTAAGCTCGTATTTGCCTTTTAAAGGACTTTTTCTATGGGGTATATAAATTATCGCCCCAACTTTCATCATCCTCTAAATTGGCTTCGGTTTCTTTGATTTCTTTTTCAATCTGTTCTGTATTTATAGAATGTTTTGGTCCTATAATTTGTAAATTTATATTTAGTTCGTTCTCCTGTGCATCTCCTTTGTATTGCTCCAATGCTGAATAATTCTTTCCTACTGCTTTCTCAATCAGAAATATGTTTGCTTTTAGCTTTGTTTCTGCACTGAAAGCGGATTCTGCTAGATGAATCACGTTGTCTAGTGCCTGAGTTGAATAACATTTCAACTTATAATCAAAATCTTTTTTGCGTTGTTTTGTCCCTCTACAGAGGTTTGGTCTACCACGCTGTTTTTGTTTCATTGTTTTATCACCCACCTTATGTTTGTACTTATGACATCTTTATTGTTACCAGTTTTTCAAAGAACAAGCGATTTTAAGCCATTCTTGCGTTGTTATGCTGTTCATGTTCGGGACACTTTTGGGACAAAACTAGGAATATATAATCTGTTTTGATATACTCACAAATTCGTCTATTATGTTTGTATTGATAATAAATTCTCCACTTTTGCGAATACGGTAACACGCTTTTCGTGAACTCTCTTTATTGCCATAGAAGCGATCGCAAGCCTTTTCAAACAAGTGAAAGTCAATTTCAATAAGTTCTTTGTTAATCAAAGCACATTGCCGTGGTTTCCCATTACTACGAACAAGGTCATTGTAAATTATTCTTACCATCTCTTCATGGATTGGAACATTATAATCGTCATTCAAATTATAACTGTCTGAGTGATTCCAATATGTATCAATGAACATTGTTTTATAGTCTGCTCGGTAACATTTTAAAAGCGAACTAATACTAGAAATTGTAAGAAATTCCTCTAGTGCCTGTCCTGTTTTTGCAGTGTCCAAACCTCGTCTTGAATAGATAAACTCTATACGCAATAGACCTTTATCTGTTCTGCCTTGTTCTTTTGATTTGTCATAGATTTTAAAAGAAACACGCCCATTTGATAGCCTAGATGTTCGGATACTTTCTATTCGCTTACTGTTACATAAATTTTTCACGGCTTCATATCTCTTGCCAGTCTTTTCACCAACATAGCATACAAATATTTTTTCGCCACGCGTAAGCAACATAGTTGATAATAAGCTCAGCATAGGTGGTGTTTTTGTTTTATCAGACAGCTCCGCTGTTGCATTTACTTCACACGTTCTAACTATCATTTTTGGCATTTCATTTCCAAACAACTGTTGTATTTGATATTTTATATCTTCAAGAATTTCATTTAACTTTTCAAAATCTGTTGTTGTAAACGGAATTTCATTTGTTTCACGTATTGCTTTAGGTAAACATAAGTGTAAGAGATACCCACCCTTGCAAGCTTTTAAATGCCATATTTCCTCGTCTTTTGTATTCCTTTTACAATAATAATTTTCTTGTAATACTTTTTCTGTTTTTATATTAACGTAAATACCGTCAATTCCTACATAGACTCTATTTTTCTTCTTTTTACCCATGTTTTTTCTGTTCTGCCTCCTTTTTTGTGGTTATTTGTATTAAAAAAAGAGCTTATCACAAATACAGAGTGGTAGGTTCTGTAGAGGATAGCTCTTTTTTTAGAAAGATTTTCTTACGGAGAAACATCTTCTTTTCGGCGTTTTTTCGAGTTAGACCTTTTTGCTTGCTCTCTTTGCAAGCGCCAAAAATACAGAACAGCACACTACCATGGGGTTTCTGTTATTTTATTTATTCTGTTTTATACAACCTTTTGTTTGGGAATTGTGATACTGAATAGTATCAAAGATGTTTACTTTACTATCTAAAGAAAGATAGTATATTTTGAATATAAATGT
>OLPC01000684.1_pt1 | contig 32422 bp, 10 predicted proteins | sample 1672341 | NCBI WGS metagenome assembly OLPC01 (sample SAMEA3136673, study PRJEB25190) | human gut metagenome | reverse complement strand
AATTAAAAAACGAAAAACGAGAAACGAAAAAGAAGGGAGGAAAAGAGCCGTGAAGTTAAGCAAAAAATTTAGCAGAAAAATAAAAAGCAAAATAATGGCAACACTTTGCACAATAACAGCAATATGCACAATAGTAGCAACAGACAAAGTAGTAAACAAACAAAACAGCTTAGTACAGTACATTGCCAAAGAAATAAGCACATTAACTGACACAATAGGCTCAGAAACTCCTTCTACAACAAGTGAAGTTCAAAAAGATCGTGTGGATATTTGTGTTTCTACAACAGGTAATGACGAAACAGGAGATGGAACAAAAGATAAACCATATGCAACATTAGCAAAAGCAATAAATATGGCCGGAAGTGGACAATCAATTTATGTAATGGCCGGAACATATAAATTAAAACCAATGACTTTAAGCAGTTATACAGAGCCAGGAATATATGACCAAGGAAAAGCATTAGAAATATTTGGAGATAATGAAAAAACAATACTTGAATATGATGGATCAGAAACAACCAAAAGGGATGGAGCAGCATTTCAGATAACAAATAAAAATACACTTGTAAGAAATTTAACATATGTATATTATCCAAAATCAGGAAGTAATTATCAAAGGTCAATATTTAGATGGTGTGATGGAAGAGTAGAAAATGTATTTTTCAGAATATGTGGGACAAATAGTGCATCATATTTATATTACAATGGTGGAGGAAGTTTAAGAGTTAAAAATTGTACATTTTTCCATGATACAGGAAGTTTTGAAAAAAGATATTCAGGTAGTGCGACATTTACAAATATTGCGACAAATGTAGCAACAGATGGAACAGAAACAAACGTTATAGTAGACAGCTTTGGAACAAAAGAAACAGAATTAGCAGATTTAATAAACAATAGTAAAACAAACGAAAACTTTACAGAAAATTCAGTAGGAGTATATTATGGGGAATACTCTTGGAATAATAGTCATAATTTATTTTTTATAAAAGATTATAAATTAAACTACAGAAACACATTTATAAAAATTGGTGAAACTTTAAAAACTGAAATAATTGATCCAACAGGAGAAAACATAAAACAAAGTGATTGGACATGGACATCATCAAATGAGGATGTAGCAACAGTTGATAGTAAAGGGAATGTAGTAGGAAAAGGACTTGGACATGCAACAATAACAGCCTATAATCAAAAAACAGGGTATAAAGCAAAAGCAATAGTAAACGTATACAGAAACAAAGAAGGAGCAATAACAACACCACAAATAGAAGAAGGAGAAGGCTTTACATTAATTTTAAAAGAAGATGGAACAGTTTGGGCAGTAGGCAGAAATGATATAGGAACATGTGCACAAGGAGATACAACAAACAGAACTACACCAGTACAAATAAAAATAAATGCAAGTACATATTTAACAAATGTAGTAAAAATAGCAGCAATACGTGCACAAGCAATGGCTTTAACAAGTGATGGAGAAGTATATACATGGGGATATAATGACTATGGTGTTTTAGGATTAGGAGATACAACAACAAGAAAATATGCAACAAAAGTTAAAGGCGTAGGTGGAAATGGATATTTAGAAAATATCATAGATATATCTATTGGACACACAACAGCAATTGTAGTTGATAAAAACGGAGACCTATATGCATGGGGAAATGGACAAGATTATGAACTTTTAGAAAATGAAACATCATATACACCTGTTAAATTAAGCAAAATTTCTAATTTTATATGTGCAAATGTAGGATATGGCGTAATTGGAGCAATAAAAGCAAATGGTGAAACATGGACATGGGGATATAATAAATACGGAGAAATTGGATATGCGCCAATAACAACAACTAGTTCTACAGAAACGTGCTTATCAAACGAAATAAATGAAATTAAATTTAATGGATATAGTGGATATATTTTAAAAGAAGATGGAACAATTTGGTCATCTGGATTAAACAATTATGGACAATTAGGATTAGGTGACACAACCAATAGAACAACATTTACACAAATAAAAGATAAAGATGGAAATGTATTAAAAGCAAAAACAATAAAAGCAGGATCAAGAAACCTTCAATTTATTGGAACAGATGGTAAAACATATGTAACAGGATATAATGGAAAAGGACAAATTGGAGACCAAACAACAACAAGTGCAAAATACCCAAAAGTAATGACATATGAAGATGGAACAGAAGTAACAGATGCTATAGCAATAGCACCAGGAACGTGCTATTCAGACTCAAATTCAAGAAATAATGTGATTTTAAGAAAAGATGGCTCAATTTGGATTGCAGGTGAAAACACATATGGACAAATAGGAAATGGAACAACATCAAATTCAAATAAATTAATAAAAATGGGAGAAGAAAATGTTCAATTAAATGCAAGAAATGAATACATAAAAATAGGAGATACACTAGATATTGATGTACAAGGAATGGAAAAATTCAATGTATTCATTACAGAAAAAATAAATCAAAGTGATTGGACATGGACATCATCAAACGAAGATGTAGCAACAGTAAACAGCAATGGTGTAGTTACAGGAACAGGAATAGGGTATACAACAATAACAGCATATAATTCAAAAGAAAACTTAAAAGGAAAAGTAATAATCAATGTATACAATAACAAAGAAGGAGCAATAACAAAACCACAAGTTGAAGTTGCATTAGATAGTACAATTATATTAAAAGAAGATGGAACAGTATGGGCAACAGGAAGAAACCATTATGGACAATTAGGAAATGGAACAACAACAGATAGTAACAAACCAGTACAAGTAAAAATAGATGAAAATACATACTTAACAAATGTAAGAAAAATATCAACATCAAATTACTATACTGTGGCATTAACAACTAATGGAGAAGTATATGCATGGGGAGATAATGGAAGTGAACAACTAGGACAAGGAAATAGCAAAGTTTTATATGCAACAAAAATAAAAAATCAAGATGGAACAGGACCACTACAAAATATTGTTGATGTAATTGCAAACCATTCAAATACATTATACTTAGATAATGACGGAGGATTATATATTTGCGGTTACACAGACACGACTTTATATTTAGGAAAAACAGCAAGTACAAAAGGTGTTACATATTTAGGACAACAAAATGCAATAAAAATAACAGGAGGATATCAAACTGTAGGAATAGTTACATCAAGTGGAAAAGCAATAGCATGGGGTAAAAATTCATATGGAGTATTAGGAAATGGAACAACAACAGATAATATAATAAGTAAAGTAACAATAGGCGAAGATGTAGATGACTTTAAATTAACATGCTATAGCGGTATGTTCCTAAAAGACAATGGAAAAGTATATTCAGCAGGTCTAAATAATTATGGACAACTTGGAATAGGCAACACAACAAGCAAATCAACATATACAGAAATTAGTATAGATACAGAATCAAAAATAAAATATATTGCACCTGGTGGTAATACATCTGCAATAATGACATCAGATGGAAAAGTATATGAAACAGGATATAACCAAAAAGGACAATTAAGTGATGGAACAACAACAAATTCTAACAAATTTAAATTATTATTAAATAATGACAATACAGAAGTAACAGATACATTAGTAATACCAGAAAAAATAGGTGATGCAACAAATGTAAAACATACACTTTTTGCATTAATAAGAAATGATGGATCAATATGGACAGTAGGAGAAAATACATATGGACAACTAGGAAATGGAACAACATTAAATGCAACATACTTAACAAAAGTAGGAGCAGATGAGGTAAAATTAAATGTAAGAAATGAATACATAAAAATAGGCAATAAATTAGAAATAAAAGCAACAGAAGGTGAAAGCATAAATGCATTTATTCAAGATTCATCAAACAAAGAAAGTTGGACATGGACATCATCAAATGAAGATGTAGCAACAATAGACAACAATGGAACAGTTACAGGAAAAACAATAGGATACACAACAATAACAGGGTACAACACAAAAACAGCTGCAACGGCTAAAGCTATAATAAACGTATATAGCAATAAAGAAGGAGCAATAACAAGACCACAAATAGAAGTAGGACCAGAATACACAATTACATTAAAAGAAGACGGAACAGTATGGGCAACAGGTAAAAACGATTGTGGTCAATTAGGAAATGGAACAACAACAAATAGCAACAAACCAGTACAAGTAAAAATAGATGAAAACACATACTTAACAAATGTAAGAAAAATATCAACATCAAATTTATTCACTGTAGCACTAACAACAAATGGTGAAGCATATGCATGGGGATATAATCCAAAAGGTCAACTAGGACAAGGTACTACAAGCAATGTACTTTATGCAACAAAAGTAAAAAATCAAGATGGAACAGGATATGTACAAAATATTATTGATGTAATTGCAAACCACTCAGATACAATGTACTTAGACAAAGATGGTGGAATATATATTTGTGGTTACTCAAATAGCACTCTATTTTTAGGACAAACAGCAAGTACCAAAGGCGTTACATATTTAGGACAAAAAAATGCAATAAAAATAACAGGAGGATATTATAATGCTGGGCTAATTACAGCAAGTGGAAAAGCAATAGCATGGGGACAAAACGACTATGGAGCATTTGGAAATGGAACAACATCAAGTAATGAAACATTAATAGGGGAAAATATTAATGACTTTAAATTAGCAGCTTATGGTAGTGTAATTTTAAGAGAAAATGGAAAAGCATATATTACTGGATATAATGGAAATGGACAACTTGGAATAGGAAATACAACAACTCAAACAAAATTTACCGAAATTAGCATAGACACAAAAGCAAAAATAAAATACGTTACAACTGGTGGAAATAATTCCGCAGTAATGACATCAGATGGAAAAGTATATGTAACAGGATATAATGCCAAAGGACATCTAAGTAATGGAACAACAACAAATTCTACCAAATTCATACCACTTTTAAACAATGATAATACAGAAGTAACAGATGCACTAGTAATGCCAGAAAAAATATTGGATTCAGACACAGCATATTATCCATCAGTTTTTTCAATAATTAGAAAAGATGGAACAGTATGGTCAGCAGGTAATAACACTTATGGTCAATTAGGAAATAGCACAAATATAAATTCAAAATATTTAACACAAGTTGGTATAAATGACGTACAATTAAATGCCAAAAACGAATACATTAAAATAGGAGAAAAATTTGATATAGATGTAATAAGTGCAGTAAATTTCAATGTATTTGTAAAAGAAAAGCCAGTTCAAAGTGATTGGAAATGGACTTCATCAAATGAAGATGTAGCAACAATAGAAGAAAATGGAACAGTAACAGGAAAAACAATAGGATATACAACAATTACAGGATATAATTCAAAAACAGGACTAAAAGCAAAAGCAATAATAAATGTATATAGCAATAAAACAGGAGCAATAACAGTTCCTGCAGTAGGGCAAGGATATGGAAACACAGTAATCTTAAAAGAAGATGGAACGGTATGGGCAACAGGAAAAAATGAATATGGACCACTAGGAAATGGAACAACAACAGATAGTAAAAAACCAGTACAAGTAAAAATAGATGAGAATACATATCTAGAAAACGTAATAAAAATTGACACAGCCAATAGAACAACAATTGCGTTAACAAAAACAGGAGAAGTATACGCATGGGGAAGAAATTACTCTGGTGAACTAGGAGTAGGAGACAAAAATGTCAGAAGTTATGCAACAAAAGTTAAAGGAATTAATGGAAACGGATATTTAGAAAACATTATAGATGTTGCAAATGGAGAATCAAATGCATATGCAATAGACAAAAATGGAAATGTATATGGATGGGGAAATGGAGGCTACAATCAAATTGATGATACAGCAACATCAAAAGTGTATCCTACAAAAATGAGTGACTGTACAGATGCAATATCAGTAAGTGCAGGGGATTGCTTTATGGCAGTTATGCAATCAAATTCAAATACACTTGAAAGAGGATATAATAGGTATGGACAACGAGGAAATGGAACTACAGCAGATACTCCAACAGGAACATGCATAGTAGGAAATGATATAAATAAAATATGTGCAGGAAATGATTCAACATTAATAATTAAAGAAGATGGAACGGTGTGGACATCTGGTAGAAATCAATATGGTGAATTAGGTGTAGGAGATACATCAAACAGAACATCATTTACAAAATTAACATTAGAAGATGGAACAGAAATAAAAGCAAAATATGGGGAACTAAATGCAAATATAACAACAATATTAGGCAAAGACGGAAAAGTATATGCAATGGGATATAATGGATATGGACAATTAAGTAATGGAACAACAACAAATTCATTAAAACTAAAACCAATGCTAAATTCAGATGGTACAGAAGTAACAGATGCAATGTTAATTAAAGTAGGCGAAATGTCTGATCCAGATATAAATACAGGAATAATAAAAAAAGATGGAACTATCTGGGTATCAGGAAATAATACATATGGACAAATAGGAAACGGAACAACATCATCAGCAAAATATTTTACACAAGTTGGTATAAATGACGTACAATTAAATGCCAAAAACGAATACATTAAAATAGGAGAAAAATTTGATATAGATGTCATAAGTGCAGCAAATTTCAATGTATTTGTAAAAGAAAAGCCAGTCCAAAGTGATTGGAAATGGACTTCATCAAACGAAGATGTAGCTACAATAGATGAAAATGGTGTTGCAATAGGTAAAACATTAGGTTATACTACAATAACAGGATACAACTCAAAAAATGGACTAAAAGCAAAAGCAATAATAAATATATATAGAAACCAAGAAGGAGCAATTACAGTTCCAGTAGTAGGACAAGGATATGGAAATACAATTACACTAAAAGAAGATGGAACTGTATGGGCAACAGGAAAAAATGATTATGGACAATTAGGAGTTGGAGATACAACAAATAGAAATACATCAGTACAAGTAAAAATAGATGAAAATACTTATTTGAAAAATGTAATAAAAATAGATGTAACAGACGATTCAACAATTGCATTAACAAAAACAGGTGAAGTATATGCATGGGGAAAAAATGAAAATGGAGAACTAGGTGTAGGAGACAAGACATATAGAAGTTATGCAACAAGAGTAAAAGAAATTGATGGAAACGGATATTTAGAAAACATTATAGATATTGCAAGTGGAGAAGCAAATGGATATGCAATAGACAAAAATGGAAATGTATATGGCTGGGGATACGGAGGCTACAATCAAATTGATGATACAGCAACATCAAAAGTGTATCCTACAAAAATGAGTGACTGTACAGATGCAATATCAGTAAGTGCAGGGGATTGCTTTATGGCAGTTATGCAATCAAATTCAAATACACTTGAAAGAGGATATAACAATTATGGCCAATCAGGAGATGGGAATACAACAAGTGCACCATCAGGAACACGCAAAGTTGGAAATGACATAAACAAAATATGTGCAGGAAATGATTCAACGTTAATAATCAAAGAAGATGGAACAGTATGGACAGCAGGTAGAAATAGATATGGAGAATTAGGCGTAGGAGATACATCAAACAGAACAACGTATACAAAATTAACATTAGAAGATGGAACAGAAATAAAAGCAAAATATGGAGAATTAAATTCAAGTATAACTACAATATTAGGTAAAGACGGAAAAGTATATACAACAGGATATAATGGATATGGACAATTAAGTAATGGAACAACAACAAATTTAACAAAATTAAAACCAATGCTAAATGAAGATGGAACAGAAGTAACAGATGCAATATTAATTAAAACTGGCGAAATGTCTGATGCAGATAGAAACACTGGCATAGTAAGAAAAGATGGAACTGTATGGGTATCAGGTGATAACACATATGGACAAATAGGAAACTCAGGAAATACAAGTGCAACATATTTGAGCAAAATGGGAGATGGATTCCTAAACTATCCAGAAAAAGTGATAACAGTAGGGGTAGATAAGAGCCAAAAAATAAATCCATTATTATTCAATATTCAAGACGATATGAATGTATATACAGACAGTACAACAAAAGTAGGAACACTAAATTACGAAATAGAAGACTCTAACGTTGCAGAATTAACAACTCTAGGAATGATAACAGGAAAACAACAAGGAATTACAAAAATAAAAGTAACAGACACATCAACAAAAAGAACAACAAGCATCTGGGTAAAAGTTGTAAACGATAGTAATATACAGGTAAGTTTAGGATATAAATTTTCATTAGCACTAAAACAAGACGGAACAGTATGGAGTTGGGGACAGAATAATGATGGAGAACTAGGTTTAGGAAACACAACAGAATACTCTGAACCACAACAAATAACAGATATAAAGGAAAAAATAACAGATGTAAAAACAGGATATTACCACAGTATTGCTTTAACAGAAAAAGGTGAAGTATACACATGGGGATATAATGGTAATGGTCAATTAGGAAATGGAACAAGAGAAGATTCTCTAGTACCTGTAAAAGTTACAGGATTAAAAAATGTAACAAAAGTAAATGCATACAAATATATGACAATAGCATTAACACAAAATGGCGAAGTATACGCTTGGGGAAGTGGATATGGTGCAAAACCTGTAAAACTAAACTTTACAAGAAAAATTATAGATGTTTCTGGTAACTTAGTATTAGCAGAAAATAGAAAAGCATATAACCTAGATGAAACAAAATCATATGGAAAAGACTTAATAAAAGTAGTAGCAGGATATAATCATTATTTAGGATTAACTTCAGATGGAGAAGTGTATGCATGGGGAAGTAACTCATATGGTCAACTAGGAAATGGAAATAACACATCATCATCGACTGCGGTAAAAGTAGTAACACCAGATGGAAAATCAAATATGACTAATATAGTAGATATATCAGCAGGGGATAGTTATTCAATAATCACAGATAAAGACGGTAAGGTATACACATTTGGATACTATGGTGACTACAGAACTGCAAATACAGTACATTCAAATAAACCAGTGGAGATACAAGACTTATACAAAACAGAACTAGTAGCAGCATCAGAAGGTGGACACACTGCAATAGTAGACTGGGATGGAAACGTATACACAGTTGGATTAAATGATTATGGACAACTAGGACTAAAAGACACAACAACAAGAAGTAAATTTGAAAAAATAGGTGAACTAGAAATATCATGTGAACCAGCAAGAATAACATTAAATGTTGGAGAAAGTAAAGATATAAGTCTAGCATTAAGTAGTTCATTTAATTTAAAAAATAACAAACAAGCATCAGGAGAAGTAAACAAAACAATAGAAAACGAAACAATCGCTTCACTTGCAGGAAACACAGTAACAGGAAATGCAATAGGAAAAACAATGCTAAATGCTACATACGAAGGGATAATAGGAACATTAAACACAGAAATACAAAAATTTAACAAAAATGTGGAAGTAGAAGTATTACCAAAAGACGGAAAAGTAACACCAAAAGTTGAAGCAGGAGATGGCTTTACAGTTGAATTAAAAGCAGACGGAACAGTATGGAGCCATGGACAAAATCAATATGGACAACTAGGAGTAGGAGATACAAACTCATATAATGAACCACAAAAAGTAAAAATTATAAAAAACACAATAAAAAACGAAGACGGAAGCAAAACAGAAATAGAAGACACAATAAAAGACATATCAGTAGGTAACTATCATGTATTGGCTTTAAGCGAAACAGGAAAAGTATATGCATGGGGATATGGAGAAAAAGGACAATTAGGAACAGGAAGCGGATATAGCAATGAAGAGCCAGTAGTTGTAAAAGATATATACAGAAAACAATTACAAGACATTGTAAAAGTAGAAGCTGGAGAAAATGTAAGTTTTGCAATAACATCAAAAGGAAAAGTATACGCTTGGGGAAACGGATACTCATCAAGAGCACAATTGCTAGACTTACCAGAAAATGCAGTAGATATAACATCAAAATATGTATTAACAGGAGACGGAAAAGTATACAACATTTCAACAAAAGAACAATTACCTATAGTTGGAAAAATAGTAGACTTAGACGAAGGAACAAACCATACTGTAATGCTTACAAATGATGGAAAAGCATATGCAATAGGTGACAATACATATGGACAACTATCAAACGGAAACAATGTACCAAGTGAGACATCTCCTGTAGCAGTTAGAAAAGGTAGCGAAAATATATTTACAGGAATAAAAGAAATTAAAGCAGGAGACAAAACAACTGTAATAGTTACAACAGACGGAAAATTATATGCCTGTGGAATGAATGACAACAATGAGTTAGGAATAGAAAACAAAGAAATACTAGATGTAAACACACCACAAGAAAATAAAAATATTGAAAATGTAATTTTTGCAAACATAGGAACAAACCATGTAGTAGCAATAAAAGAAGATGGGGAAGTAGATGCATTTGGATATGGAAAAAATGGTGAGTTAGGAAGCAGAAACGACAAAAATAGCATAATACCAGTAATGGTAGGAAAAGATATAATAAGAACAAATACAAACAATGTTACACTAAAAGTAAACCAAGGAACAACAATAGAAGGATATGTAGATTACTTTAATATCTTTAATAATGATATTAAGAATATAAATTACACATCAAAAGATACATCAGTGGCAACATTAGAAGATATACAAGAAAATGACGTTAATGATGAAACACAAAACGAAAGCAAAAAATTCAAAATAAGATTATCTGGTAAAAAGACAGGAACTACAATAGTTACTGCAAATCAAGAAAATACAGATAATATAGGAGTAATCCAAGTAGAAGTTGTGCCAGAAACAGAAAATGAAATTACAATATCACCAAATGTAATTACAAACGGAAGTCACACTATAAGTTTAAGGGTAGACGGAAAAGTATTTACATGGGGAGATAATACATATGGACAATTAGGAAATGGGACAGTAAAAACAAGTGATGAACCAGTAGAAGTAACATTCCCAGAAGGAACAATTATTACACAAATAGCAGCAGGAGAAAATCACAATGTAGCTTTAGACAGTAATGGAAATGTATGGACATGGGGTAGAAACAATAACTATCAAATAGGAAATACAAGAGCAAACCAATATACACCATACAAAGTAAGTAATTTACCAAAAGTTATAAAAATATCTGCAGGAAACAACAACACAATGGTAATTACAGAAAACAACGAACTATATGCATGGGGATTAAACGCATATGGTGACTTAGGATTAGGAACATATACAAATAAAGTATTGCCAAAAAAAGTAAAAGGAATACACGACATAATTGACATATCAGGTGGAAAGAGCCATTATATTGCCCTTAACAGAGCAGGAGAAGTATTTGTAACAGGATCAAATCTATATGGACAATTAGGAATCGGAGACAACGAAATAGGCAAAATAAATGAATTCCAAAAAGTAGAGATAAAAGACAAAATAGGAACAATAGATGCAGGAGATATCTCAAATATAGCAACAACAGTAGATGGATATGTATATACTTGGGGAGGTAACACATATTCAACATTAGGAACAGGAGACAAAGAAAACAAGAATGTTCCAACAAAACTAAAAGATGTTAAAAATATAAGACAAGCATTAACAGGAAAGACACATACAATCTTAAGAGATGGAAACAACAACGTATATGTAACAGGAACAAACTCTAATGGTCAATTAGGTTTAGGAACAACAGAAAATAAAACTACATTTGAACAAAATACTTTAATAAATAATGTAATAAGAGTATCTGCAGGAGATACATACACAGCATTCCTAAAAGAAGATGGTTCAGTATGGGCATGTGGAGATTATAACCACGGAGACAAAGAAAAGAAGAGCAGAACAAAATCAGAAGAACCAATTTTAGTAGGAAGTGACACATCATCACTAGATACAATGGAAATTGTAATAGTAAAAAGTGAAGTACAATCAATATTAGCAAATGCAAAATTCAAATTCAACTTAATTTATATAGAACAAAACGACAAGAGTGATTTTGAATACACAAGTTATAATAATGACATAGCAAAAATTGACGAAGAAGGAAATGTGTTAGGTATACGTGAAGGAACAACATGGGTAAAAGTAAAAGACAAAAAGACAGGAAAAGAAGGTGTAGCAATAATAAGAGTTGTAGACAACAATATAGAATATAATACACATGTAGCTCCAAACGCTGTTTCAGGAAAGAACTATGCACTAGGGTTAAAAGAAGATGGAACAATATGGACATGGGGATATGATGCAAGTGGACTTGCAGATTCTAATGTACCAGTAAGTACAAATGTTATATCAACATATAACTCAATAAGTGCCGGAAAGAACTATGCATTAGCAACAAGAAAAGACGGCACTGCATGGGCAATAGGTAGCAACAATTATGGACAATTAGGAATAGGAAGTTACGAAAGCAAAGCAAAATTAGTTCAAATAGAAGGCTTAACAGATATAACATCAATTTCAGCAGGTGAAACACACTCTATAGCGTTAGACAGTTATGGAACTGTATATGGATGGGGTTCAAATGCAAATGGAGAGCTATCATCAAAATACATAGGAAAAGACACAAGCAAACCAGTAGTAATATCTATGCCAAGAGACACTATTATACAAATTTCTGCAGGAAAAGGTGAATCTGCATTTGTAACAACAAATGGACAAGTATATGGAATGGGAAAAATATTAAATGGATATATCCCAGGAGTAACAAATGCAGTAAAAGTAGAAGTAGGAACAAACTATTTACTAATTTTAAGAGCAGATGGAACTATTTATAAATATAAAGATGGACAACTTACACAAGTTTCAAACATCAAAAATGCAATTGATATATCTGTTCAAAATAACGTAAATATGTATCAAAGTGTAGACGAAAAAGCATACACATGGGGAGAAAATATAAATGGACAATTAGGATTAAACTCTACAGAAGAAGTTTTAAATCCTACACAAGTTTTAGAAAATGGAACTAATGTATTTAGAATAGGAGCAGGATATAACAACACATTTATAATTTCAAATACTGGATTTATATATTCTGCAGGAGATAACAAACGTGGAGAACTTGGAAATGGAACAAGTGAAAATGACCAAAGTACAACGAAATACAATAGTCTAGTACATACATTAGTTGGAGACAGAAACTTTGAAATAGATCCAGAAAACAATACTTTAGAGATTAATGAAATAGAAGATATTAATATAAAAGCAAAAACATTTAATGTATTTGGAGACAAAAACAAAGAATTAGATGAATATAAATGGGATGCAGAAAATACTGCTATCTTGTCAATCCTAGAAAATGGAAAAGTTCAAGGTGCAAGTCTTGGAACAACACAACTTATAGTTACAGATAAAGTAACAGGAGAAGAAAAAAAGGGAACAAGAGCAGTTGTGCCTGTAGATACAGACAGAATAGAAAGTATAACAGCAACAGGAGCAGAAGCAGAAGTTACAGAAGCCTTTAAATACAAAGCAAAAGTTCCAGTAGACGAAGACACTACAAAATCACAAGTACAAATAAAAACAAAACTTGGAACAGACCAAATTAGTATAGACAACGGAGCAACATGGGAAAAAGGAATAATTACAAAAGAAATAGACATTTTAAATAATGAAACAGAAGTACCATTTATAGTAAAAACAGAAGCAGGAAATGAAGTAAATTACACACTAACAATAGTAAGAGTTAGCAATGACAATAGCATAAAAAATGTAACAATACAAAAAGCAGATGTTGGAGCAGAAGAACAAATAACAGAAAACGAAAGCAAAATATATGAGACTATAGTTCCAAGTACAGGTGAAAATGTTGTAAAAGTTACAACAAACCATGAAAAAGCATATGTAAGCATAGATGGACAAGCAAAAGAAGAACATGAGCAAACATATACATTTGAAATGGAAGAACCAGTAAAAGAAATACCATTAAAAATAACATCTGAATCAGGCAAAGAAGAAACATATACATTAAAAGTATATACAAAAGAATATCTTGCAACATTAAACAAAGTAATGGTAAATGGAAAAGAAGCAAAAAAGATAGATGATAAAAACTATGAAGCAGTTATAACAGACGAAATAGATTTAGCATCTATAGAAGCAATAGCAAACTTTACTACTTCAAAAGTTGGAATAAATGGTGGAGAAAAACAAGAATGTACAATAAAAGAAGACATACAAACAGTATTAGATTCAACATCAGCAACAATACAAGTAGAAAGTGAAGATGGTTCAATACAAAATGAATATACATTAACAATAAAAAAACAAAGAACAAACAGCAAAATACAAGAATTACAAGTAGAAGGAAAAACTATAAAAGAAATAAATAATGTATATACAGCATATGTGAGTACAGGTGTAAACAATGCAATGGTAAAAATAACAACCAAAAATGCAGAAGACACGATTTTTCTTGCAGACTTTACAGAAGAAAAATCAACATTAGAAAAAAGTGTAGAAGTAAATGCAGAAACAAATGCATATAAAATCCAAATAAAAAACAATGAAACAGGAAGAAACGAAAAATATACGTTAATTATAAAACGTGGAGACACAGAAGTAGGATTAAAAGATATTTTTGCAGTAAACGAAACAACAATAAGAGAAGCAGAAAAAGTTGAGGATACAAAATATGAAATAAGAGTTTTAAGCACATATACATCTACAAATTTAACAATAAACTGTATAAATACTGAAAGTAAGATAGCTGTAGGACAAGAAAATATAGATGCAGGAAATTACCAAATTGGAACAAGCACACAAACAATATCATTAACAGAAAAAGAAACTACAGTCCCAATAAAAGTAATTACTGCAGACGGTGGAAAGGAAAAAGAATACACTGTAAATATTATTAGAAGTTCAGATGATGCAGAATTAAACGAAGTTGCAATAAATGAATTATTAGGAAATAATGATATTCCAGCAGAAATTTCAAAAACAGAAGAAAACACATATGAAGTACAATTACAAAATGCAGTAACAACCTTAAAAATAAAAGCAACAGCAGTAAATGAGAACACTAATGTAAAAATAGGAGAAAACGAATATTCATTAAAAGAAGCAACAAAAGAAATAACATTAGATTCAAGTTTAACAGAAGCTATAATAACTGTAAAAACTGAATATGGAACAGAAAAACAATACACATTAAAAATAAACACATTACCAGCAGAAACAGGATTAAAAGAAGTTACAGTAGGAAATGAGTCAGCAAGTTATAATTCAATAAAAGGAAGATATGAAATAAAAGTCGACAATGAATTATCTTCATATGATATAATTGCAAAATCAACAGATGATTTAGCAAATATAACACTAGGAATAAAAGCTGGAGATGTTACAAAAGTAGGAACAGTAGAAGCAACAGAAAATAAATCAGGAAAAGAAACAATTGTACCAATTACAGTAACAGCACAAAATGGAATTGAAAGTAGTACATATGATCTTGCTATTATAGAAAAATCAAGCATTGCAAATATAGGAACAGTTCAAGTAAATGGTCAAGAAATAGAACCAGACGAAAATGGAAACTATACAGCAAATGTTAAATCAACAATTACAGATGCACAAATAATGGTTGAATCACAAAATGACAATGCAAAAGTAACAGTTGATAGCGAAACACAAGACACAAACCAAGTAACAATAAAAAGAAAAATAACAGAAGACAAAACTGAATATACAATAAAAGTTGTATCAGAAGATGGAAAGAACACAGAAGAAAAATCATTAACAATAAACAGATTAAATGGAAACACTAATATCTTAAGTATAAAAGTAGAAGCAGAAGATAAAACAGAATATGAACCAACTGTTCAAGAAGATGGAACATATCATACTAAAACAAAAAGAACAGAAACTGCAAATATTACAGTAACAACAGAAGACGAAAAAGCAAAAATATCAATAGCAGGTGGAGAAAAAAATGTAGGAAATAATACATCAACAGTAACACTATTAGACGAAATTACAGAAGTAAACATATTAATAGAAGCAGAAGATGGAACAACAAAAACTGCAATCTTGAAAATAGAAAAAGAATCTAATAATACAGACATAGCAGAAATAAAAGGAGAAGACATCAAAAAAGTTTCAAAAATAACATCATCTACATACGAAGTACAAGTTGATGACAGACTACAAACACTTGCAATTGATGCAATAACGAAAGATGAAAATGCTAAGATAAAATTAGGAACAGAGACTGAATATACACCAAACAAAATAGAAAACAAATCTATAGACATAAGTCAAATAAAATCATTCACAATAGATGTTTTAGCAGAAGATGGGGAAACAACTAAAACATACACTATTGAAATAACAAAGAAATTTAGCACAGAACTAGCAGAAATAAAGACAGACGGAGATGTTGCAAAATTACAAGACAATAGTGAAATTATTTACAATGGATGGGTAGATGCAGACGACACAGCAAATATAGAAATAACACCAGATAATGCTCTAGCAAAAGTAAGTGTATACAAAGATAATGAACTAATAATATCACAAACAGGAACAATAACTCTTACACAAAATATAAAATATGAAACAGATTCATATAAAATAATAGTAAGCAATCCGAATAAAGAAGCAGAAACAAGTACATACATATTAAACATAACTAAAAAATCTACAAACAATAACGTAGAATATGTTAAAGTAAATGGGGAAACTTTAACAGAAAACACAGACACACAAACTTATGAAACACAAGTAATCACAGTAGATTCAGAAAAATATGAATTACAAGTTAAAGCAGAAAATGAATATGCAACTATTAAATTTGATGAAGGCGAATATAGCACAGAAAATATACAAACACAAGAATATGAAATTGAGCCAAAAGAAACAAAAGAAGTTAAGGTTACAGTTAAATCTCAAAATGGGGAAGAGATAATAAAAACAGTAAAAATCTACAGAAAAGACAATAACTTAAATGTAGAAAACGTAAAAGTAAATGGAACAGATATTACATCAACATATGACGAAAAACACAAAAACTACAATATCACATTAGAAAATACGCTAACTACAACAACATTAGAGATTGTAGCAGAAAGTGAAAAAACTGAAATCAATACAACAATTGACGAAGTTGAACATAATGGACAAAAAACAATAACAGTTGACAATATCAATTTACCAGGGGTAGGTAAAAAGACAATTACATTTACAGTAACTTCAGAAGAAGGCAAAAAAGAAACAAGAACAATTACAATTTCACAATTCTCATCAGACATTGAACTAGAAAAATTACAAATAAGAGGAAAAGACGCTAAAAAACGTGATGATGGAAACTACGAAATAACAATAGGTGATGTACCAACATATGTAGACATTTATGCAAAAGCACAAGAAGAGACAACAAGCATAGAAATAAATGGAGGAACATCATCAGTAGGAGAACAACAAGCAACAATACAAAATATTGAAGAAGGACAATATTTAGAAGTCCCTGTTAAATTAACAGCTGCAGATGGAACAGAATATGAATATCAATTATACATAACTGTAAAATCTGGAGACAACAATGTTGGAACAATAAGAGTAAACAACTTAGAGGCTACAAAGATAGATGATAAAACATATAGAAGTTTTGTACAAGAATCTGCAGTTCAAGCAACTGTTGACGTTACAGCAAAAAGCGAATTATCAAATATTAAAGTAACCGTAGGGGATAGCCAAAAAACTGGAAACCCATTAAACTTTATCCAAACACTACCAGAAGAAAAAACAAATATTACAATAACAATTGCTTCAGAGGCAGGAGAAGAGGAACAATATACACTAGAAATTATAAAAGAATCAAGTGATAATTCTTTAAAGAATGTATATGTAAATGGAAATGAACTTAAAAAAGATAAAAAAACAGGAAGATACAAAACAACTATAGACGAAAATAAACAGCCAGTAATTAAGGTTATTTCAAATAATCAATATGCTTATGTAAGAATAGCATTAAATGAAGAAGAACAAACACAAAGTGAAAAAACAGTAGAACTTGGAGAAGATAAAATAACAGTAATACCAATAACAATAAGAAGTCAAACAGGAATAACAAATGTTGAATACATAGAACTTGAAAAAATCGATAAATCAACAGCAGTAGATTCTTTAATAGTAGACGATGTAGAAATAACAGACTATGACAAAGAAACAAATACATACAAAGCAGTAGTAGACAAAGACATAGACCAACATGAAATATTTATAATGGCTGGAAATACAAACTCAACTATAGAAATAAACGAAAATACAGCAGTTGGCAGTATAACAACATATTCAACATTAGAAGAAGGACAAGATGGAAAAACAATACCATTTACTATAACATCAGAAACTGGTACAACGCAAAAATATCAATTACTATTAATTAAAAAATCATCAAATGTTAACGTAACACAAGTGGTAGTAAATGATGTAAAAATTCTTCCAGACCAAGATAGACCAGACATATATAGAAAAAATATCAAAAAATTAGCGAATAAAGCAAAAATAAAAGTTACAACAGAATATCCATATGCTAGTGTAAAAATAGGTGACAGTGATACTATTATGAATGAATCAGAAGCATGGATAGATTTAAAACTAGAACAAGATGAAATAACGGTTCCAGTAGTAGTAACAGCAACAGATGGTAAGACAGTAGAAACATACAATATTATATTACAAAGACTATCAAATGATACAAGTACAATTGTAAGTTATGATGGAGAACCATTAAGTAAAGACGAAAATGGAAAATATAATGTAAGTATTTTGGACACCGCTACATCAGGAACAATAAAAGTAGTAACAAATGATGCTAATGCAACTGTAGATATAAATAACACACTAGAATATGAATTAGGTGGAAAAGAATATAATCTTGATATTGACACAAAATCAGCAGGAAAAACTATAGATGTACCAATATCAGTTGTTTCAGCAGATGAAACTGTTGAAAATAGTACTTTGGTAATTACAAGACTTTCTACAAATAATAATACTGCAAAAGTTGAAGGAACATATGAAGATAATAATAAACAAATAACAAAAGAAGCAGTAATAGACGAAAATGGAAACTACTTTATAATGGCAAAAGAAGAAACTAGTGAAGTTACATTAAAAATAACTCCAGAAAGCCAATATTCAACTGTAAAATTGGGTGACCAAACATCAACAGGAGAATTAACAACAGTAGCAACACTTACAGGAGATATAACATATGTAAATTACACTATAACTTCAGAAGCAGGAGAAGAAAAACAATACACTATAAAAATAGGAAAAATAGCAAGTATATCAGGAAAAATACTAACAGAAAATACAAAAGAAAAATATAAATCAACAATTAAATTATACAAATCAACAGATACAAGTAACCCTGTAAAACAGATGGAAACAGAAGAAGATGGAACATTCAATATTACAATAGAAGAAAGTGGAAAATATGATTTAGTAGCATGCAAAGATGGATATCTAAATTATAAAGTTACAGGAATTGAGGTTATAAAAGGAGAAGAAACTATATTAGATGAGCATAAATTAATAGCTGGAAACGTAGTTAAAAATAGCGAAGAATCAACACTTGAAGAACAAATTGAAATAGATGATTTAGTAGCATTGAATAATAATTATGGGGAAATTATTACAGATGAAGATAAAGTAACTAGAGCAATTTATGATTTAAATGAGGATGGAGTAGTAAATAAATTAGATAGAGATATCTTAAAGAAAAATTATGGTAAAAAAGCAGAAACAATAGAATGGGTTAATTCAAACAATGCAACTAGAAGATTAATGATAAGTTCGTCAATAAAAACAACAAGTGAACAAAGCTTTATATTACCGATTACATGTAACTACACAATAACATCAAATTATGGAACAAGAAAACATCCAACAACAGGAATTGTAAAAAAACATACTGGTATAGATATAGCAGGAACACACCATACAGAAATATTAGCAGTAGCTGATGGAGAAGTGACATTTGCCGGAGTACAAAATGGATTTGGAAATTGTATAGAAATAAAACATATTGTTAATGGGGAAACAATATATAGCTTCTATGCACATCTTTCAAAAATAAATGTAAAATCCGGAGACAAAGTAAAACAAGGAGAAGTAATTGGATTAGAGGGAGGAGATCCGGAGTCTGACCCTAATCCAGGTAACTCAACAGGACATCACTTACACTTTGAAATTAGAAAAGCTAGTGGATATGGAAATGATGTAGACCCTACAAACTATATTAAGTTTTAAAATAAATGAGACAGAACATGAAAATGTTGATAAGGTATTTATGATAGCAAATTGGAAAATTCTTTTTTCTAATTTGCTATTTTTTGTGTTAACGAAGAGATGGATACATAAATTTCTTTGAAATATTCCGTAATTTTCTATATATTTAAGTAACATATGGTAAGCTTTAGTATGTCTTTTTTTATTTTAATTTTGAAAATAATAATAAAGTTGATTTTTTTTCCATTTTATGTTAAACTTAGAAAGAACCATATTTTACATTATGTAAAGAACAGATAATAAAGATATGTTGTATAAGGAGAATTGAAATGGATAAAAAAGTTTTGAACAAACATATAGGAAAATTGAATGAAGATATAAGGAATATTCAATATCAAATAAATAGTATAAACCAAGATATGAAAAAAGATAAGAAACAAAGTTATATTGAAAAAAGAATTGATAGATTAGTTAATAATTATAAAATGTTAAATCAAAAAAGACAGGAATTAGTAAATATATCTAGAGAAGAAAAAAGAGAACTACAGGAAAAAGTATTAGAAATACGTAAACAAGTAAAAGACGTTTGTTATAAAGGAAGCAAGGACATTTCAAAACAAAATATACAACTAGACGAAGTTGTTAACAATGAAAGTAAATCAGAAATTTATAATAAGATTGATGATGATGAAAATAAAAAAATAAAAAGAGTTTATGGTCCAGATGGTAGTTTAGAGTACATATATATTAAAGAAGAGAGACCTATTGGAAGATGGCAGAAAATTAAGCAAATGATGGAAAAAAAGAAGAGAAATAAAGAGATAATAAAAAAGCAAAGAAACAAAAACAGATTCGGAAAGATGAAAGAATTTTTCAGGGAAATTAATGGAAAGAAATTATTAAAAAGGATAGCAGCTTTTGGAATGGGATCATTAATGCTACTTCCTGGGACAATTTCTGCTAATCAGAATGAAAATAATACTGAAAGTAAAAGTACAAAAAACAGCTATATAGATACTGTAAAACAAACACCTGTAAATGAACATGAATTAATAAAAATGGCAGAAGATTTTAAAAAAGAAAATTCTTTGAATATGGACGAAAATATAAAATCAGAAGAAGCAGTTAAAGAAGAAAATACAAATGATAAGAATGAAGATGATGTACTTGTACATATTATAGCTTCAGCACAGAGCAAATACACAGAAGTGTCTGATGGTAGAGGAAATTATGGTATTTTTACCGAAGATACTGAAGTTTCGATATATAATAGAGCTTTAATCAGAACTAATAAAGATGGAAGCAAATCAATATTAAAGGCCACAAAAGTAGGGCAAACTTGGAAACAATATGCAGAAGAACAAGGAATTGATTATAATGAGTTTAAAACATATATAGAGAATAATGAAAATATACAAGAGGTTTTATCTACTATGTCTGTTGATGGTAAAAGTATATATGGATGGATGCTAGCATCAGAATTAGAATATAAAACTCAAGATAAAGAAATAAATGTACAAAGAAATTATGTTACCGAGGTAGAAGAAAGATAATGAAAGATTATATAACTGTAATAGGAGCAGGATTAGCTGGATGTGAGGCAGCTTATCAAATTGCTAAAAAAGGAATAAAAGTAAAATTATATGAAATGAAGCCAATAAAATATTCAGAAGCACATTCAAATGAAAATTTTGCTGAAATTGTATGTAGCAATTCTTTTAAATCAAATTTGCTAACGAATGCATGTGGTTTATTGAAAGAAGAATTAAGAAGATTAGATTCATTATTAATTAAAATTGCAGATGAAACAAGAGTTCCAGCAGGACAGGCTTTAGCAGTAGATAGAGAAAGTTTTTCTAAAAAAGTAACTTGTGAATTAGAAAAAAATGAATTTATTGAAATTATTCGTAAAGAAATTGTTGATATAGAATCTTTAGCAAAAGAAGGAATTGTGATAATAGCAACAGGACCTCTTACTTCAGAAGGGTTAGCAAAAAATATAGGTAAAATAACAGGAGAAGACAAGCTTTATTTTTATGATGCGGCTGCGCCAATTGTAAATAAAGATAGTATAAATTTTAAAATTGCATTTTATGGAGACAGGTACAGCCAAGAAAAGAAAAAAGATGAAAGTATAGAAGAATGGAAAAAAAGATTAGCAATTCAAGAAAAAGATGAACAGAGTTATATTAATCTTCCAATGAATCAGGATGAATATGAGAAATTTTGGAATGAACTTGTAAAAGCAGAAGTAGTTACACTTCATGAATTTGAAAAGAGAGAAATCTTTGAAGGTTGTATGCCAGTTGAAATAATGGCCAAAAGGGGAATTGATACTTTGAGATTTGGACCATTAAAACCAGTAGGGTTTGATGATCCAAGAACAGGAAGAAGGCCATATGCATTAGTACAACTAAGACAAGATAATAAACAAGCAAGTATATATAATATTGTTGGATTTCAAACTAATTTGAAATTTGGAGAGCAAAAGAGAATTTTTCAAATGATACCAGGATTAGAAGAAGCAGAGTTTATAAAATATGGAGTAATGCATAGAAATACATATATAAATTCAAGTAAATTATTAGATGAAACATATAATCTTAAAAACAATAATAATGTTTATTTTGCAGGCCAGATAACTGGTGTTGAGGGCTATGTTGAGTCGATATCTTCTGGAATGGTAGTAGCCATTAATGCTGTTAATCAAGTAAAAGGAAAAGAAGAAAAAGTTATTTTTTCGGAGAATACGGTAATAGGGGCTTTATCTAAATATATATCAACTCCAAATGAAAGATTTCAACCAATGAATGCAAATTTTGGAATATTGCCAGAGTTAGAAGGAAGAAAAATAAGGGATAAAAAAGAACGATATGCTAAATTAGCTGAAAGAAGTTTAGGGTATTTTAATTAAAGATATAAATAATGTATTTTACAAAGTTATTACAATTAGTTTACAAATGTATAAAATTGGATAAAAAGGTTGAAAAAAAGTATTAAAAAAAGTATAATAAATATGTATACTTATTTTAAATAAAGAATTAATTTGAAAGAAGAAATAATTTATTATAATGAAAAATATAAATAATAGGGGGATTTGATATGAAAAATGTTAGTGAATTTAAAAAAACACAAGCTTTAATTGATGAGTATAATAAGCTTAAAAATAAGGTACCTAATTTGGAAACACAAATGAAACAAAATGAAAAGAGAACAAAAGTTAAAATAGAAAAACTTAAGAGTGATATGCAAGAAAATCAAGAAGATGTTGAATATAAATTAGATAGGGCTGCAGTAGAAGCTGAATACGGAAAGCAAATAGAACAAGAAGAAAAAAATCTGGAAGAAGAAAATGGCAAAATTAAAGAAGAAATTAATAAAGCAAAAGAAGATAAAAAGTTTTTCTGTACAGATAAAAACTTCAAAACCATTACAATGGAAATTGAAGCTATGAAAAGAGAAGTTGAAGATGGAAAACTAGAAATAAGAAGAAAAGAATATGAAATTAAGGGCAACGAACTCAAAGAGCAAGAATTTAGTGCAAAACCTGATAAAGAAAATCCTCTTGAGTGGTTAGAATTAAGGAAAGAAAGCGAAAAAAAAGAACAGGAAATTGGAAAAATAAATAAAGAAATTAATGCTATGAATAAAAAAATAGAGGAATATTCAAAGTTTAAGGGAGAACTAAATCAACAACTTAGTACATTTACAGCTATTGATTTTAATAAAATGCGTGAAAGAGAAAATAATAAAACAGACAAGCCGGAAGAGCAACTAGAAAATAATAAAACAGACAAGCCAGAAGAACAACAAGAAAATAATAAAACAGACAAGCCAGAAGAACAACAAGAAAACAATAGAACAGACAAGCCAGAAGAACAAAAAGGAAAAAATAAAACAGATAGACCGGAAGAAAAACAAGAACAACAAGAAAAGAATAAAACAGATGAACCAGAAGAGGAATATGAGGACATATATTCTAATTCACAAGATTTTGTTAAGGCTATTCATATTGAAGCTGCTACAGGAAAAGCATACATTGATACATTTAAAAATAATAAAAAAGAGATAGATATAAAAGAAGCAATTGAGAATAGAAAAGGATTATATAAAAGAATTAATCTTAAAGAAATTATGGAAAAGGCAGGAGTAGAATCAAGAATAAATCAATTTATGTTAAAAAGAAAAATTAATCCAGTAATATTAGAAGCTATAAATGAAAATGAAAAAATGACAGAAGAATACATTTATAGTTTGATAGAGAAAAAAGAATTTCCTTTTGAATATAAACATGATTTAGAAAATTCAAACTTATCATTTAAAGACATGGCTTTAATGAATAGAGTAGCTTTAAAAGAAAGCAAAATAGATGGCAATGAAGTGATAGGAGCTAAAAAGTTATATACAATCAAATCTTTCTTTGGAAAAATAAAAAATAAAGCTCTAGCGAAGTTTAATAAAAAAGAAGAACCTAAAATGATTAATGAGAAAAATGAAAGACAAGAAGACACAAAAAGCAGAAAAGAGAGGTTTTATGAATCTATAGAATATACTCCAGAAGAGCAAAAGGCAAGTGATATAGAATTAGAACAAAAAAATAAATATAATGAAGCTTATGAAAAGTTAACAGATGAACAAAAAGCAAAATTAGCAACTATGGATGTTAGCAATATTCAAAGATTAGGATTTGATTATAATACAGCTGTTGCATTAAGTGAAATGACAAAAGAATCTACATCAAAAGAAGACAAGAAAGTAACCCAAGAATCTACAACAAAAGAAGATGACGAAATTCAAATATAGTATTGACAAATTAAAAAAAAGTAGTATTATAAAAATGTAAACAAATAAAAAGACCTTTCAAATAAATATTTGAAAGGTCGTTTGTTCCTAAAAATAAGGAGGAATATACAAATGAAAAAGATAGAAAAAATAAAAGTTCGGTGGCATCCTAGAAAATTAATTACATATTTAACTTTTATAGCTTTGGCAGGACTATTTATATTTTGGAAATTTTATATTAAATTTGCTAAGTATACAGTAAAAGATGTTTGGCAAAGAAGTAGTATAATTTCTGTAGTAGTAGTTGTAATAATCTTTTTATTAATATTTATTGGAATATTAATAAAAAGTAAGAAAGCGATATACAATATAAATATAGAGAATAAAACATGCACAAAAAGAGAAAAAAAGATTCAGTATAAAAATATATACTATACTCAGTCATTATTGCAAAGAATGTTTGGACTTGTAAATATTTATTTAATAAATGAACAAGAAATAATGAAGATAAAAGATGTTTCAAAGAAAGCTATTGAATATGTTGATGCTATTAAACTAGGCAAGTGAAAACTTGCCTTTTTCTATTGACTTTATGTATCAAAGATGCTATAATAGCATATGTTCGAATATATTACCAAATTAGGCAAATTTTGAATAAATAATTAAACAGGAGGTGAAATTTAAGTGCCAACAATTAATCAATTAGTAAGAAAAGGAAGAAAAACAGGAGTAACAAAATCAACAGCACCAGCACTTCAACATGGATGGAACTCAAAAAACAAAAAATTAACAAACAATAGAGCTCCACAAAAAAGAGGAGTATGTACAGTTGTTAAAACAGTTACACCTAAAAAGCCAAACTCAGCTTTAAGAAAAGTTGCCAGAGTTAGACTTTCAAATGGTTATGAAGTAACATCTTATATCCCAGGTATAGGACATAACCTACAAGAACACAGTGTTGTATTAATAAGAGGTGGTAGGGTAAAAGACCTTCCAGGTGTTAGATACCATATTATCAGAGGAACATTAGATACAGCAGGTGTTAAAGATAGAATGCAAGCGCGTTCTAAATATGGAGCTAAAAAACCTAAAAAATAAAAAAATTAGCTACAAAATTTAAAAATTAGTGCTTGTAATTCTTACTAAATTAAGGCATTTAAATTTAGAATAGATTTATATAGCACTGTGCGCAAGAAAGAAAGACTTTCTTGAGAGTACCTAGATATTTTATAAATAAAATATCAAATAAAATTTAAGGAGGGAAGAATAGTGCCAAGAAAAGGATATATAGCAAAAAGAGAAGTATTACCAGATCCAATATATAATAGCAAAGTTGTTACAAAATTAGTTAACAATATTATGTTAGATGGTAAAAAATCAGTTGCTCAAAAAATAGTATATGATGCATTTGACATTATTAAAGAAAAAGAAGGAAAAAATCCTTTAGAAGTTTTTGAAGCAGCTTTAGAAAATATTATGCCAGTTCTTGAAGTTAAAGCAAGAAGAGTAGGTGGAGCAACTTATCAAGTTCCATTAGAAATCAGACCAGAAAGAAGACAAACTTTAGGATTAAGATGGTTAGTAACTTATGCTAGAAACAGACATGAAAAAACAATGGCTGAAAAATTAGCAGGTGAAATAATGGATGCAGTAGCTGGAAACGGTGGAGCATTTAAGAAGAAAGAAGATACACATAGAATGGCTGAAGCTAATAAAGCTTTTGCACACTATAAATGGTAAAATTTGAAATTAATGTTATAAAAATATAAATTCAAAGAGAATCAGAGTATTTGAAAGGGGGAAATATAGAAAATGGCAGGAAGAGCATACCCACTAGAAAGAACTAGAAATATAGGAATAATGGCACATATAGATGCCGGAAAAACAACAACAACAGAAAGAATCTTATTTTATACAGGAAAAACACATAAAATAGGAGAAGTTCATGAAGGTGCAGCAACAATGGACTGGATGGCGCAAGAACAAGAAAGAGGTATTACAATTACTTCAGCATGTACAACATGCTTCTGGAAAAATAATAGAATTAATATTATTGATACACCAGGACACGTTGACTTTACAGTAGAAGTACAAAGATCTTTAAAAGTACTTGATGGAGCTGTTACAGTTTTAGCTGCAAAAGGTGGAGTACAACCACAAACAGAAACAGTTTGGAGACAAGCTGACAAGTATAGTGTACCAAGAATGGTATATGTAAATAAGATGGATATTGTTGGAGCTAACTTTATGCTTTGTGTTGATCAATTAAAAAACAGATTAAAAGCAAATGCAGTTCCAATTCAATTACCAGTTGGAGCAGAAGATAATTTCCAAGGTATAGTTGATCTTATTAAAATGAAAGCATTTATTCAAGATGATAAATTAGGTGAACATATTGTTGAAAAAGAAATACCAGAAGATATGAAAGCAGATGCTGAAAAATGGAGAGCAAACATGATTGAAGCAGTTGCTGATCAAGATGAAGAGTTAATGATGAAGTATTTAGATGGTGAAGAATTGACAGAAGAAGAAATCAAAAAAGGTTTAAGAATTGGAACAATAGCAAATAAAATAGTTCCAGTTACATGTGGTTCTTCATACAAAAACAAAGGTGTTCAAGAATTATTAGATGCAGTAGTTGATTATATGCCATCACCATTAGATATACCACATATTAAAGGTGAAACATTAGAAGGAGAAGAAACAGAAGCTAAAACTTCAGATGATGCTCCATTTGCAGCATTAGCATTTAAAATTGCTACTGATCCATTTGTTGGAAAATTATGTTTCTTTAGAGTTTATTCTGGAACACTAGAATCAGGTTCTACAATATTAAACTCTAGTAAAGATAAAAAAGAAAGAGTTGGAAGAATTCTTCAAATGCATTCAAATCATAGAGAAGATATTGACAAAGTTTATTCAGGAGATATTGCTGCAGCAGTAGGTTTAAAAGATGTTACAACTGGAAATACTTTATGTGATCCAGATCATCCAATAATACTTGAATCAATGGAATTCCCTGAACCAGTTATTGATATAGCTATTGAGCCAAAAGATAAAGCTGCTCAAGAAAAAATGGGAATTGCTTTAGCAAAACTTGCTGAAGAAGATCCAACATTTAAAGCTTATACAAACCAAGAAACAGGTCAAACAATTATTGCTGGTATGGGTGAATTACACTTAGATATCATAGTTGATAGATTAAAAAGAGAATTCAAAGTAGAATGTAATGTAGGTAAACCACAAGTTGCTTACAAAGAAACAATCAGAAATGCAGTAAAAGTTCAAGGTAAATTTATTCGTCAATCAGGTGGTAAAGGACAATACGGTGATGTATGGTTTGAAATGGAACCATTAGAACCAGGAAAAGGAATTGAATTCGAAAGCAAAATTGTCGGAGGAGCAGTTCCAAAAGAATATATTAAACCAATTGAACAAGGAATGAGAGAAGCTGCTGAAAGCGGAATCCTTGCAGGATACCCAGTTACAGACTTTAAGGTAACATTAGTTGATGGTTCATACCATGAAGTTGACTCTTCAGAAATGGCGTTCAAAATAGCAGCATCTATGGCATTTAAAGAAGGTATGAGACAAGCTAAATCAGTTATCTTAGAACCAATAATGAAAGTTGATATAACAGTTCCAGAAGAATACATGGGAGATGTTATTGGAGATGTAAACTCTAGACGTGGAAGAATGGAAGGTATGGATGGTAATGATGGAGTACAAGAAATTCATGCATTTATTCCACTTTCAGAAATGTTTGGTTATGCAACTGAATTACGTTCTAGAACACAAGGTAGAGGAACATACTCTATGGAACCTTCTCATTATGAAGAAGTACCAAAATCAGTTTTTGAAGCTATTGTATCATCAAGAGCAAAAAAAGATTAAATTTAAATTAAAATGTATAACATATTAATTTTATATTAAATTTCAAATAAGAAAAACAAAAACACTTGCTTTTTTATAAAAAATGTTATAAAATGCCTGTGTAATAAATAGTTATTAAATTTTTGGTTAGCTTTGTAACGAAAAAATAGTGTAAAGTTAACTTATACAGCTAAGCAATAAGCTGAGTTGTATATACCATAAAAATAAAAGAGAGAAATCTCAAAAATAAGGAGGAATTTTAAAATGGCAAAAGCAAAATTTGAAAGAAACAAACCACACGTTAATATCGGAACAATTGGTCACGTTGACCATGGTAAAACAACAACAACAGCAGCTATTACAAAATATTTATCATTATTAGGAAAAGCTCAATATGAAGCATATGATCAAATTGATGGTGCTCCAGAAGAAAAAGCAAGAGGAATCACAATTAATACAGCTCACGTTGAATATGAAACAGATGCAAGACACTATGCACACGTTGACTGTCCAGGTCACGCTGACTATGTAAAAAACATGATTACAGGTGCTGCACAAATGGATGGTGCTGTACTAGTTGTATCAGCAGCTGATGGACCAATGCCTCAAACAAGAGAGCATATCTTACTTGCTAGACAAGTAGGTGTTAAATATATCGTTGTTTACTTAAACAAATGCGATATGGTTGATGATCCAGAATTATTAGAATTAGTTGAAATGGAAGTAAGAGACTTACTTTCTGAATATGGTTTCCCAGGAGATGAAGTTCCAATCGTAAAAGGTTCTTCACTAAAAGTTCTAGAAAGTACATCTACAGATCCTAATGATCCTGTATATGCACCTATGAAAGAATTAATGAATGCAATTGATACTTACATCCCAACACCAGAAAGACCAATTGATCAACCATTCTTAATGCCAGTTGAAGACGTATTCACAATTACAGGACGTGGAACAGTTGCAACAGGTAGAGTAGAAAGAGGTCAAGTAAAATTACAAGACGAAGTTGAAATTATCGGTCTTACAACAGAAAGAAGAAAAACTGTTGTTACAGGTGTAGAAATGTTCAGAAAATTATTAGATCAAGCTGAAGCTGGAGATAATATTGGTGTTCTATTAAGAGGTATTGATAGAAAAGACATCGAAAGAGGTCAAGTTCTATGTAAACCAGGAACAATTCATCCACATACAAAATTCACATCAGAAGTATACGTTTTAACAAAAGAAGAAGGTGGACGTCATACACCATTCTTCAATGGATATAGACCACAATTCTATTTCAGAACAACAGACGTTACAGGTGTTATTGAATTACCTGCTGGAACAGAAATGGTTATGCCAGGAGATAACGTATCAATGACAATCGAATTAATTACTCCTATCGCTATCGAAAAAGGATTAAGATTCGCTATTCGTGAAGGTGGTAGAACAGTTGGTTCAGGTGTTGTTGCTGACATTATCGAATAATTTATAATTATTTAATATATAAATAAGAGTAATATATTGCATATTACTCTTATTTTGTTACTATTTATAGCTTAAAATTAAATTCAATAAAGAGGTTATCTATAATATTTTCTATTTTTTATTCCAATCAAACGACATTAAATAAAATTTAAGCATTACAGTTGGAGTCATTTCATAATCTTTTTTTACTGAATTATAACAAAAAACGAAACTTAAAAAGTAAAAATACTTGATTTTTTTAATAAACAATAATAAAATAGATATATTAAAAATAAAATTAGAATATAAAAAACCAAGTGGAGGAAACAAGATGAGAATTATTTTAGATGCAATGGGTGGAGATAATGCACCAGATGCAAATATTAAAGGAGCTATTAATGCAATTAATAAAGTAAAGGCAGAAGTAGTATTAGTTGGAAAAGAAGATATAATTAGAACAAAGGTAAAAGAATTTTATGGAAAGGAAATAGAACAAATATCAGATAGATTAAAAATAGTAAATGCTACAGAAACAATCGAAATGGTAGATAAACCAACAGATGCGATAAGACATAAAAAAGATTCGTCAATGGTAGTTGGATTTAATATGTTAAAACAAGATGAAGGAGATGTATTTATTTCAGCAGGGAATTCAGGAGCACTGCTTACAGGAGCAACACTAATTGTTGGAAGAATAAAGGGAATAGATAGACCAGCATTAGCTGGAATATTACCAGCATATAAAAGTCAGTTATTATTGATAGATGCTGGATCTAATACAAATTGTAAGCCAATTAATTTATTACAATTTGCTCAAATGTCTACAATATATTTAAGAAATACATTTGGAATAGAGAAACCAGCAATTGGATTATTGAATATTGGAACAGAAGAAACAAAAGGAAATGAACTAGTAAGAGAAAGTTATAATTTATTAAAAGAAAAATCAAAAGAATTAAATATAAATTTTATTGGAAATGTAGAGGGTAGAGATGCTTTTTCTGGTAAAATAGATGCAATAGTGACAGATGGATTTACTGGAAATGTATTTTTAAAAACAACAGAAGGATTAGGAAAATTTGTAAAGAAAAGTTTGGTGGAGAGTTTTACAGCAAACATATTCTCAAAGATTTCTTATCTTATTGCGCATAAACCAATAAAATCACTTTCAAAAGCCATGGATTACAAATCATATGGTGGAGCATTGTTTTTGGGAGTTAAAAAGCCTGTTGTAAAAGCTCATGGAAGTAGTGATGCTTTGTTATTTGAATATACAATTATACAAGCTGAAAAATTTGTTGAAAATAAAGCAGTAGACCATATGATAGAAGAATTTGAAAAACAAAGACAGCAACAAGCTTAAATACTATAAAATCAAGACTTTTCTGACTTGTTAGTATAAATTTTAAAAAAAGCATAATTTTACTTGACAAATATGGAAACATATAATATAAATGAAATATGATAAAGTAAAAATCAAATGAATATATCATTTGCAAACTTGAGAGGAGGTGAACTCTAAGTTATGAGTTCAGAAGAAGTTTTAGAAAAAGTAAAAGGAATTATTGTTGAACAATTAGGTGTAGCAGAAAATGCAGTTACAATGGAAGCATCTTTTATAGATGACTTAGGAGCTGATTCATTAGATATAGTTGAATTAGTAATGGCACTAGAAGAAGAATTTGATATAGAAATTCCAGATAGTGATGCAGAAAAAGTTGTAACAGTAGGAGATGTAGTTGATTACATAAAAGAAAATGTAAATTAGTTTGGTGATAAAACCAGAAAACATATATTAATAATTAAATATTATTGTTAATATAAAAAGGAATTTTACCTATATTGTACTGAACCCAAAAAGTTGGACAGTATAAATTAGGCTACTAATATGGAATGTTGTCTGTATTTAACAGATGACATTCTTTTTCTTGTATATAATTATAAAGATTATAAGGTTTAACAAAATAGAATTTTACCGGAATGTAATGAAAATGTAACAAAAATATAATTAAAATGTAATTAAAGTATAGAAAAAATATTATATAATAAATATACAAATATTATACAAAATGGAGG
>OLPC01000683.1_pt1 | contig 32427 bp, 55 predicted proteins | sample 1672341 | NCBI WGS metagenome assembly OLPC01 (sample SAMEA3136673, study PRJEB25190) | human gut metagenome | reverse complement strand
AGCAGCTCGTCGTGCTCCACAATTCTCTAAACGTTAGTATTTTACTACTTAAGAGAAAACAAAAGCCTTTATATAAAGGCTTTTTTCTTTTGCCTAAGTGTCCTAAATTTGTGTGCGTAGGTCACAAGTGGGTCACAAGTAGGTCACACAAAAAATTAAACTAAAAAACCTCGAAGAAATATCACTTCGAGGCATTTTTTATATTTTGTTGATTGCGTCCAATAACGTTTGATAATCCATATGAGTATATACTTTTTCAGTTAAACTCATTGCGCCTTTGTGGCCAACAATCTTCTTGATCGTAGTCGGATTCACATCCGCTTTTGTCAGTAATGATATACAAGTATGTCTTGTATCATGCGGAGTGTGTTTCATTTTTGTTCGTTCCATGATTGGATCCCAATACGTATCTCTGTAATTTTCATAAGAGCAATGCAAGTCATCCTTATTACAAATCAAGTATTCACAATCATGGCTCATCCATTGTTCATAGAAAGGAAACACCTTATCCGCAATTGGAACCACACGAATGCCAGCTGCAGTCTTTGCGTCCACAATATTGAATACATGATGTTCTAGATCCACATCTTCTTTCTTCAGATCCAACAGTTCAGAAACACGAACTCCGGAATATATTAACATGAGTATAGCTTGTACATAAATATCATCTGAATCCTTCCAAAGCTTCTTGATCTGTGCATCAGAGAACACAGTACGATTCAATGCGTTTGGATTTCTGTCTTTGTATTTCAAGATATCCACATACTCAGAATAGTCTTTCGTGATGATGTCATATTTCATCGCATAAGCACAAAGCTGTCTTAAAGTCGTTTTGATTGATTTTAGTGTCGGATAGTTCTTTCCACACTTGTCGATAATACGCTGGAAATCATTCAACTTTAATTCATTGAATGGAACATTATATATTGATTCAAATACTTTCATATTTCCTTTGAATCGATTAATATTGTTCTTTTTCTTCTTTTCATACTCATAAGGCTCAAGATATTCCTTGTAGTATCGCTCATAAACTTCATAGAAAGTTGTCCTCGTTTCGTCTAGATCCAGTGGATGACGATGGTAATCGGCCAACATCTGAATACCTTCCTGACGAGTCTTCGCATATCCGATAGTCTTACGAACTTGTTTGCATTTCATTGTGTCCATATCAACATCCCAATCGGCAGTGATTCGAACTCGATATGGTCTTCTTCGATTACCAGATAACTTTGTCACTGATCCATAATTATTTGGCAATTTCATTTTCTTTTGTGCCATTTTAATTTCCTCCTATTCGTGGTAAAATGAGCACATAAAAGCATTGATTCGGATTCATACTTTTATGGCAGAGTATTCGCAGTACTCTGTGCGCCTGGATGTTCGCAGCATCCAGGTTTTTTTCTTTAAATAGTTTTAGAATACTATTTATCAAACATAAGTTTGAACATGTTGAGCATCTTATCAATTTCTTCATCAGTCATGTTTTGTATAGAATTGTATAATATCGTGATTGCTTCTTCTTGCTTTTGCGTAAGTCCCTTAAAATCTCGCATGTGATTCCTGACCAAAGTTCGACCATATAAGAAATCTGTGTCAACATTATAGAAATCCGCAAAAGTTTCAAGAATTTCACGACGTGGAGTTCTTTTTCCACTTTCATACATACCTATCGCACTAGCACTGATATTGAGCTTATCAGCTAACTGAGTTTGAGAAAGATGCTTTTCTTCTCTAAGGTTCTTGAGAACATCCTTCATTTCTTTCATGCATTTCACCTAAGTTCCTTTCGACACTATTGTATCACGTTATGTGAATCTATAAAAGAAAAATTCACGAAATGTGTTGACAAAATAACTTGATGGTTCTATGATGATTGTGTACTCACGTAATGTGAGTGAAAGGAGAAAACGTCATGGATGCTAAACAAGTCGGTGAAAGAATCAAAAGCTTAAGACAAGAAAGAAAGATGTCCCAGCAAGAATTCGCAGATGCTATTGATGTAGCAAGTTCCACTGTATCGATGTATGAAAACGGAGAGCGAATTCCTAGAGATCAAATCAAACTAGCTATTGCGAATTTATTTGGTGTCACTGTGGACTATCTTTTTTTTGGCAATGGCACTCACGAAAAGTGAGAACCAAACAAATTTAACTAATTAACTTGATTGGTGCGGTACTTGAGGTGTCATTTCAGAACTAGAAAGGAAGAAATTCCATTAGTGCTCATTGCTGTTGTCAAGAATCACGATTTAGCTCTACCTCCCCATTCGCTTGATCTAGATTCTAAAAAAATGATATCCCCCTATCATTATCAAGACATAGCAAAGTCTGAATAACGTGAAGAGATCTCTTTTTGCAAAACTTTGATAATAGGCTCATTGTTTCGTTTTTATCATAAAAAAATGAGGTGATTAAAAGCCTCCAAAACTACTCTATTAAAAACAGTAGCCTGATCATGTTAATCAGAAGAAGTGGCACCTCAAGTGCTGCACCAGAACGTAGTAGAACATAGTAAAACGTAGTAGAAACGTAGTAAAACGCAGTAGAAAGGAGTAGAACATGCAAGAATTATTACCTATTGGAAGTGTCGTAGTTCTTAAAGAAGGAACAAAGAAGTTGATGATTATCGGAAGACTTCAAGCGAATCCTAAAACAAAGAATCTATACGACTATGCAGGATGTCCATGGCCGGAAGGTTATATGGATAAAGAACATTGTTACGTATTCAATCATGAAGATATTGATCTTCTTTATTATCTTGGAATGCAGGATATTGAAGAATTCAATTTCAGATTCAAATTGGATGAAGCAATCGAAAAAATAGAAAGTGAAGGATATAAACATGCCAAGAGCAAACACAACAGCCAATAAGGCAACAGTTAAGAAAGCAGATCAAGTGATGGAGAATCAATTGGAAATCCCTGATTTCAATTTTGGCCAGCCAGTCAAGGAACAACCAGAAGTCAATGTCCAGGTAATCTTTGAAAAGGGCGGAATCGACAAGGATGAAAAGGATGATCTATTCATTATGTATGCATTCGCAATCATCATTACAGTATTGAATTTTATCTTATTGTACAAACAAGTATGGTAAAGAAAGGAGGTTCCTATGGAATTTAATGGAACAAAGGTGCCAATCGATGTGGCAGCAGCTGCATTGAATGTGACAGAAGCATTCATTCGAGTAGGTATGCAAAAAGGAAAGCTTCCTATTGGATCATGCTTCAAGATGGATGATGGATCTAGCAAAACAGTCTACTATATCAGTCCAAAACTGCTGTATGAATATTCCGGATTTGCGTATGGTCCAAGCATTAAAAAAGACCACTCATGTGAAAGTGGCCAATCAAAAATGAACAACTAAATTATAAACAAATAACTCAAATCTTGCAACCTGGGTATTGCCAAGCGACGTGGTCTGCTAGAAAAAGGATCATTCTTTTCATAATAGATCGATATCTCAATACCTTCTTAAAAAATTGTCATAAATAATGCAAGCACGTCAGAAAAAATCCATAATCGTAACTGATAAAACTTTCCAAGATAGAGCAAAAAAAACACGTTTGAATTTGGGCATAAATAATTAGCAGACTGCAGTACCTAGGTTGCAGGGTTTGAGTAAAAAAAGAGGAGAAAAAGAAAATGAAAACATCATGGATTGATAGAGAAACTTCAGAAATTGTTGATGAAGAAGAAAAAATGCGTGAAATAAATGAAGAATTGGAACGGTTTAAGAAAGAATACCAGGGAGAAAAAACCAGTGAAGAAAAAGATGATTTTGTGAATAGATTTGAAGAATACATGAATAAATGCGGTCCTATGTTTGAACTGAATGTAATTCCTACGCTAGAAGGTCCTATTGTTACTGGTAAAACAAACGCTAGTTATGCGTTTTTACAGGTCATTGAGGGAATGTCTTCGGATGAAGTTAAAGAGTGCTTCACAGAATGCACAAAGGCTTTTGGAATGGAAATGCGAAGACAGTTAACAAAGCACAGAAAAAAAGAAAGAACTGAAGCTAGTCACTGTATGCACTAAGTGATTGGATCCACACGTTAAGGGGGTGATGGAATGGAAAATTGTGGTGGTTTTATTAAGCTTTTTAGGCAGATTCTTGACTGGGAATGGTACGATGATCTGCCAACGTGCAGGTTGTTTATACATCTGTTGTTAAAGGCTAATTATGCCGAAAGAAACTGGCATGGGCAGACGATTGAAAGAGGGTCTTGTATCACTTCTTACGCCACTTTAGCGAGTGAAACCGGATTGAGTCAGGAACAGATAAAAAGGGCTCTAAAAAATCTAACGAAAACTGGGGAAATTAAGCGTATCGCAACGAACAAAAATACTGTCATATGTGTTGTAAAATACGCAGATTTTCAAGGTTTTGGTTTTGAGTACAACGAGCAAACAACGAGCAAAGAACAAGCGGAAAACAAACAAAAAACAAACGAGCAACAAACGAACAACAAACAAACAACAACAACTAAAGAAATAAAGAATAAAAGAAATAAAGAAAGTAAGAATATATATACTTCTTTACCTGAAGATAAAAACATCACTGCGATTGTTGAAACGGTCATTCAGATGTTGAATGTCGAAACTGACAAAAAAGATGGGGAAGGCTTTTCTCCTAGGGCAAAGAAAAATATTGAACTGATCAGTGCGTTGATTCATGAGGGCTACACAGTGAATGATTTAAAAACAGTGATCGAAAAAAAGTGTGATGCCTGGTTAACGGATCCAGTGATGAAAAGCAATCTTCGACCGAGTGTTTTGTTTGGAGATAAGTTTGATGAATATTTACATGAATAGGAGGTAACTTATGTTTTTGCTTCAGCAATTAGAAAAAACAAAAAAGGAACAATTGGCCATCGGAGCTTATTGTGTAAAGTTTGGATTAACAAAGGCAGATATTGAGGTCTTGCATCGTAAGAGATGTAGAGAATTTGATGCGGATTCTAGAAAAAAAAGGTGAACAAGGTGGAAAGTACAGAAATATCAAAACTGGCATCTATGAGAAGGAATTCAAATTGAGTGTTCGTGATGAGAATGATTCGATTGTGGCATACATTTACGAAGACAAAGGGAAAATGCATGCATACGCAAAGAAAGGTTACAATGTCATCTTTGAAAAAGTAGAGGATGAAAAATAGAGAGGTGTGGTTTAAGGACTAAGCAAGATTTATTGAATTGTGTGGATGCTTTCCTGGATGAAGAAGCAGATCAGGAAAAAGCATGCAGCACAGTGGATCACTACAGGATGGTGATTAAAATGTTCACTGATTTCTTCCAGGATGGAGAGATCACTAAGAAAGATATTCGTGAATTTAAGAATGTTCTTCTTGATATCTACCTTCCGAAAACAGTGAATAATTACATCGTGATTTGTAATAAGTTTATTAAATTCGTTGAGTTTATAAACAAGTATGGTGAGTTTGAATTATTCGCATTTAAAAAGTTCACATCCACATTGACTATGAAGCCGGTTAAGATCCAGAAAGAAATATACCTGGATGAAGTGCTTGAGCCTTCGGATCTCAAAAGATTGTTGCGTAAGGCTAAAGAAAAAAACATGATGGATTTGTATTTCATCATGAAGATTTATGCATACACTGGCATTCGTGAAAGTGAATTGAAGTATTTCACTGTGGAGAATTTAGAAAATAATGTGTTGATGATTTCAAACAAGGGAAAAGTTCGTAAGGTGATCGTTCGAAATGATTTGATGCGTGAGCTTAGAAGGTATGCTAAGAAGAACAAAATCGAGTCAGGAACATTGTTTCCTGGAAAGAATGGAAAGATGCTGCATAGAACGACAATCACAAGAAGGATGAAAAAGTTGGCCGGACAATGCCGAGGAATCAATTTGAATAAGATTCATCCACATTCCTTCAGACATTTATTTGCGATCCAGTTCTTAAAGTGTGGTGGAACATTGAATGAATTACAGGCACAGCTTGGCCACAGTTCTTTAAACACAACATCGATCTATACTGCCACTACTGTTATGCAGCGTAAGAATTCAATAAACGATGTTACGTTTGGATAAGGAGGAACGATCGTGCATGAAGATATTTATGCAGTGCACAAAGGTGAAAAGCTGATCGTTATAGGTACAGAAAAAGAAATTTGTAGAAAATTGCATTGGACTAGAAGCACTTTTAAGTGGGAGGCTTATCCGAGTATTATGGCCAAACACGGTGCTATGAAAAACAGGCTTTGTTTGGTAAAACTCGAAAATGATCCGATTGGAGAAGTTGAAGAATTGTTGATCCATGAAACAGAAAAAGGAGTTAGATACTATGCTCGCTCGGATTGCACATTTAAGAAGATTTCTAGAAACGGAAGTGCTCATATTTCAAAACCCTGGAAGCGTCATGGAGTGTATGAAACTAAGATTTGTTGTAAGCCGATGAATGCATCCAGGCTCTTGGCAAAAGCATTCGTTAAATACGATCTTCAGGATGATGAAGTGGTTATTGTGGATGGAGAATTAAAATTAGAAAATATGAAAATTGTTAAAAAGAAAGAATTCGCTGCAAAGGTGGCACCAAGAGCATCTGCCCATAGAACTAAAACAATTGGATATTTCGAAGATGGAAAACTTGTGAAAACATATCCTAGTTCCAGGAAGGCGGCAGCTGATTTATATTGCAGTTATCAGACAATTTTAGATATCTGCAATCACAAATACAAAAGAGAACCATTGGTTGATGTGAGATACATTTGAGAAAGGAATAAATGCAATGAATGAAACGGATTTACGCATGATTGAAACCATGCTAAAGAAACAAGATGAGTTGAATTCGGCCATCATGAAAGAGTTTGGTTTAACTACGATTTCAAAGGAACAGATTGACTTAGCCACACTCGATGAGATTGGTGAATTCACTCATGAACTCAAGGGCGACTGGTGCTGGTGGAAGAAGTCTCAGGAACCAGTCAACAGAAATAAAGTCCTGGAAGAGTTGGCAGATATCTTCCACTTTGTACTGATCTATGAATTGCTTTACGGGAAAAGAACCTATTTGTTGGATGATCTCGGGTACGATTTAGAAAGTCCTCGTGACTATATGCCTATGGTGAAAATGGATATTGGCTTTGGATTAGCAAATGCATTGATTAGCATTCTTAAACTTGTAGATGGTCGATTGATGTATCTATTGGCACTGAGCGAACACTTAGGATTCTGCCTGGAAGAAATCTATGCAGCTTATATGAGAAAGAACGCGATCAACATGGAAAGGTTAAAGAATGGGTACTAGGTATGTGGATTAGGAATCAAAAAAGAGGCACATTGCTTAACCTAGATAGTAATACAATACAAATTTGTATTGATTTGTATAATTACGGAATATACGCAGTTACTGATTGTGATAATTATGAATTAGGTGCTTATTCAAGTTACAGTAAGGCATCAAAAGTAATGGATAAAATCGAATGGCATCTCGAAAATAAAAGTTGTAAGGTATTTCGAATGCCACAAGATGAGGAGGATTTTTAAATGGGACCAGTAGAATTTATTAAGAGTTGCTTTGCTATTGCGTTCGTTACGATATCTTTTGTCATCTATATCAAAGTTTCGTTTGCACTTATAGATTGGCTTGTTGAACGGATTAGAGAAGCTACTCTAAAATATAAAATAAAACGATTACTTATAGGATATTTAAAATCAGAAAGAGAATCCTTGGAAAATCGCAAAGACATAGAAGAACATGAGGGTGAATTATGACAGAAAAATTAAGATCTTGTCCGTTCTGTGGTGGAGAAGCAAAAATACAGTTAACAGATTATGAAGGAAATTTTAAAGATGAATCCTATTTAGAAAATCCATACAGTGGAGTTGGATATGTAATTATGCACGATACAAGTAATTCAACAGACGGTTGCCCAATTGCTACTGATTCCGATAGTTCGCAAGGCATCTACATTTACGCATCAAAGGAAGCAGCGATAAATGCCTGGAACGGAAGAACAGAGGATGATTTAACCAATTATATATCTAAAATTATGAATATCTTCTATGGATCATTCATAAATCACAATAAAGAGCTAATTCTGATTCCAAAAACAAATCTATATTTCTATTTAGGCGATGTTAATACAGTTGACGAAGTGAAGTACAAATTACTTGAATGGTGCAGCAGAAGTTGTTTTAAATCGATGCCATACAGATACACAAAGAAGAATAGAGAGTATCAAGACGATGTCTTAAGAAAAGTGAATGAATGTCTTGATATGGAATTTACACGAGAACAAATGGAATTGATTTACACAAAATTAGGAAACTGTATAAATCATGAATTGACAATGAAATTTGTTAGTAGTGGTTATGATATGAAATTATTGGAGAAGAGGTAAAATGTTAAATACAAATATTAATCAAAAGTTAGAATTTCATTCTGTAAGTGGTTTGATGTGTAAATCACATCCAAAATCTATTATTTGTAAAACTCCTAAAAACCCTTTTTTGTTAGATATGGATAATCCAAGGAAACGTGGTTGTGATAATGAAGGTGTAGTTGTTTTGCAAGTGATGATTTTGGAAGACGGATTTTTAGTTGAATATGTGCCTAAAAGTGTGTATGAGAAGAAAGAAAATGATTGAAATAGCTTGTATGTTATACAACCTAGCAATAATTGGAATCACCTGCTATATGTGTGCAAATTACAGTTATTGGTTCTTATTGCTATTATTGCTAACTGGCAGTTATAAAAGTGATGGGAACGAGGAAAAACATGAGGAGGATTTTTAATGTCAAAGAAAAAGAGAAAGATTGTAAACCAGGAACAACACTCATTCGAATTCTTGAGTTTTGAATTAGATTCGCAAACTTATCTTAAAACACTCACAAAACAAGAACTAATCGACTATATCTATATGGTTTATGACAATTGGAGTGGTATTGATATCATGACGGAACGCGTCAGAAAGTTAGGCATAGAGACGTATAGAAAATTGCTGATCAACAGAGAAGCTCTTAAATTATTTGTTGATTGGGCTGAAGAATGTGACTTTGGCTATGATCAACTACCTGAGGAATATGAAAAATATAAAACGGACCTGGAAGAAAAAGGTTTAGATTATTGCGAAGGCTTGAGGTATATTGCCATCCAGGAAGCAAAAAAAGCTCTTAAAGTGTACGAAAATCATGTAGAAATGATGGATGAAAAGTTGGATGAATGGGAGCAAGGAGAAAGAAAATGATTAAGATTTGTCCTGACTTGATTTCAAAAGAAGAAGTTGTGCCAATGGTGGTTGGCAGAGGAACATTTACAAGACCAGTACTCCATAAATGCTTACAAAATCAATGCGTAGCGTATAAGTTTGGCAAATGTTTAAAATATGATAACAACACGGAATATTCAGAAAGCCTTGATGAAAAAAAAGAAATAGAGGAACTAAAGGAGAATTGTAAAAATGAATAAAGAAAATATTATCAAATTAGTAGGTAATCAAATTCAAGACATTATAGCTCTTGAAACAATCAGAAGCTACACAATTGAGCATCTGGATAAGTCTGATAAAGACTACCAAAAGTATGTGTCGGATTTATATGTATATATTGTGTGGAAGAATAAAACTTTGCAGAACTGGAAGTATTTGTTGAGTACGAATCTTCCGGATTCAATGTATTACGAATTGACATATAATGGTGATAAAAAAGAATGGTATTTAGATGCATATAGAAAAGTTGAGAATCAATGTATTAGTGAAGAAACGATGATCGCGAAATTAAAAGAAAGAGGCTTGATGTAATGAAAACATTAGCGGAATTAGAACAAGAATACAATAAAAAGAAGGACCAGTATGAAACAGCACTAACTGCTGTAGCACATGCTGGATCCAACAAAGTAGAAGTACAGAGAGCTGCAGCTATTTTAGACATTTCTTATGATGAATGCCAAAAGGCTTATACAGAATGGCAGGAGGCAGTTAACAATGCCTAGTGCACTATGGTTTGTTGGCGGTGTGTTCGTTGGAATGATGGTGTCATGTGTGTTGTTCTTATTTGTGATTGGAGCACATGAGAACGATAACTATGATGGATTTGAGGAGACTAAGTAAGTATGGAACAAACTACAGGAATGCCTTTACGCGAGCTTTTAAAAAAACTTTATGTTGAGAATATCACTTTACAGTGGGACTCAGATGATGATCCAATCGCAAAGATTTATAATCTGATGGAGAATGAATGGTTATTATCTGAAGAACTATTAGATTCAGAAGTATTTGGAATTGAAGCGCACGATAATGAGATTCATATTTTATTGAGGTGTTAAGACTATGGAATTACATACATATTTTGATCCAGCAAGAGAAAGACATGAAAAAGATTCGATGGTTGAACAGAATCAATGGGTATTTAAGCTGGGAAGTTATGCAGTGAGTGTATTAGCTCATAGACATAGAAATGGTAAGTGGATCACAAATAGTACTGATCAAGAACCTTATGAGCTAGCAATCTTAGATAAAACCGGAAATATGATTTCAGGAGAGATTGGAAGATTAACTGAGAATTTAGTAAATCAGATCTTATGCGATGTAAAGGAATGTGTTTCTAGAGGTATTACACTGGATGAAGTTGAAGTGGTTAAGATCTCATTAAGAGCATTAGAAATGAAGAAGTATTTGAACTGTATTTCTAAGCTTTAGAGGTATCAAAAAAATCAAAAAGTTTTTTTCTTAGAAAAATTAAAAAGAATAAGTAAATAAGTAGGTTTAAAAGAGTTGAGTAAGTGCACGATAATATAAGGTTATAGTGCATAAAAAAAGAGGTGTTGAATAGTGGAAAACCAAGCGATTGAAATGCCTGATGAACTATGTAATGGATGTTTATTCAGTGTGAAATTAGAAAGAGAAGCACTTGAATTAGCATGCCAGGATTTATTAGACATTGTTAAATATACGAATAAGACAAAAGACGATTTAGTTCATTATTATGTGAACAAGGCAGTAGAAAAGAGGGAAAAAAGGATGAGATGTAAACTTACTATTAAATGCCAGGGTTTAAATAAGAATGTTATTTCTGACAAGTACACACTGGAAGAGTTGTTAGAGTTGTATGAATCTGAAAAAGAAATTGATTTCAAATTAATTGATGGCAGTGTAATTCATGGCTATTTAATTGGATTCGTACAAGATAGATCACAAGTTATGTAGAATTGGAGCTGGAAAAAGTCTTGACAAAACTTCCAGCTTCTTTTGCTACAATAAATAAGAAAGGAAAGATTATTTTTTGCAAACCAATGAAAATCCGGCCAAATAATCTTTTTCTTTCGAAGCAGAGATTGTGTATATTTCCACTCAACAAAATATCTACGGCCGGATTTTTTATGTGGCAGGATAGAGTAATGGTAACTCAAGCGTTCCCTTAGCGCTTATTGGTGGTTCGATTCCACCTCCTGCGCCCAATTTACGAGGTAGAAAATGACAAAGGAAAAAGCGAAATACATATTGAGAGAGATTAAAAGTATTAAAAGATATTCAATGATCATTGCTGGTTTTGATGTGGATCTAAAAAGAATACATGATGAAATCGAAACACTACAGATGCCAACATGTCCTAATGCCAACACTGGTCCTGCAATTCAAAACCATAAAGATAAATACACTTTAGTAAATTCATTGTTGTCAGACGAAATTGACTACATGAATGAAAGAGAAGAGTTCATGAGCCTAAAAGTCAAGGCAGAGCATTACTATGTTAAGTTGAAATTAGTCTGTGAGAGTTTGGATCTAATTTCCTTTGCGGATGATTTCATTAGTGGTGTGAAGGAAAATGAATTAAAAACTAAGTATGGATATGCCAATCCATACAAGAAAATGATTGATTTAATTATGAAGAGTGAGGAAAAAAGACATGTCTAACAATGATTATGATGTAATTGTTTGCAAAGTGTTGGTTTATCTTTATAAGAAATATAAGCGTATTGATGTTCCAGAAGACTATTTAACACCAATGACTAAGGATTTCCCAGTATGCCAGGAAATGTTTGATGAAACATTGGCCATGATGTTGGATGAAGGATTGATCAAAGGATTTAAGTATATTAAAGCCTGGGGTGGAGATGAGATTATTGTTCTAGAAAACAATATTAAGATTACTCCTACAGGTATTCATCACTTAAAAGACAATAGTATTATGCGTAAGATTGTTGAAGAAATACCGGAAGCTGCAGCCATTGCCAGCTTATTTGTATAAAAAAGATAAAAGAGTTAGAACTCTAACTCTGTCAAGTATGTTATTATGTATTTGCATAAAAAGGCCAGGAGGAAAACTTCCTGGCTTTTCTTATACCCAGGAGGAGGAAAACTATGGCAAACAAACGACTAGATTCATATGGAGTTCATAGACTGATCCTGGAAAGAAACAAGAAGAAGATACTGGCAACGCAAGATGTATGTGGTATTTGTGGTAAGCCAGTTGATAAAAAATTAAAGTGGCCTGATCCAATGTGTGCAGTCATTGACCACATTATTCCAGTCAACAAAGGTGGACACCCAAGCGACTTGAATAACTTGCAGCTTGCACACATGTGCTGCAATCGAATTAAATCAGATAAGTTATTCGAAAAAAGAGATTTTAGTGGTAATGCAACTGTTTCAAATAGAACACTGCCACAGAGCATTAATTGGGTCGAATACCGTTCTAAAAAATAAAAAAGTCACATAAGGGGGGCTATATGGGCGGCAGGCGCTCGTTTCCGAAGTTCGGCTGTTACTACGCATATTTCTCTATGAACATCGATGAATGGCCGCAGAGCCTTTAAAATGGAGGTTTGAAGATGAATTACAAAGGTATAAATTTTTTGAAAAAACAACTTTTTTCCAAAAGAAATCGAGTGAGAATGAGATATAGATATTATGAAATGAAGAATGGAATTAAAGACTTCAAAATTGCGATTCCTAATGAATTTAAGTACGTGTCAGAAACACTTGGATGGTGTTCTAAGGCAGTCGATTCATTAGCGGATCGCATTTCTTTTAAAGAATTTGAAAACGATAATTTTAACATGAACAAAATCTTTGATATGAACAACAAAGATATTCTTACAGACAGTGCGATTCTTGGAGCATTGATCGCATCATGTAGTTTTATCTATATTTCACAAGATGAAGACGGATATCCTAGACTTCAGGTAATCGATGCGTATGATGCGACAGGCATCATTGATCCAATCACTAACATGATGATAGAAGGATATGCAGTGTTGGAACGTGATGAGAAATATAATATTTTAACAGATGCTTATTTTACGTGTGAAGAAACAGTTGTGTTTGATTATGTTGGACATAGAGAAATACATGTTCCTAATCCAGCAAGATATTGTTTGTTGGTGCCAGTGATCCATAAGCCGGATGCAAAAAGACAGTTTGGCCACTCCAGAATCTCAAGAGCATGTATCGATCTTCAGCAAGGAGCACTTAGAACATTGAGACGTTCAGAAGTAGCTGCAGAATTCTACTCATATCCGCAAAAATATATTCTAGGTACAGATGCAGATGCAGAACAGATGGACAAAATCAGAGCATCTATCTCGACCATGCTTCAAATCTCACGAAGCGAAGACGGAGGAAGTACACCAACGGTAGGACAGTTTGCACAACAATCCATGTCACCACATATTGATCAATTAAAATCGATAGCATCTTTGTTTGCAGGAGAAACAGGATTAACACTGGATGATCTTGGTTTTGTGACAGACAATCCATCAAGTGCAGAAGCAATTAAGGCAGCACATGAAAACTTGCGATTGGCCGCAAGAAAAGCACAAAAGAATTTCGCAACTAGTCTGATTAATGTTGGATATCTTGCAGCATCTGTCAGAGATGGATTTGAATACAAAAGAAATCAGATTTACGAAACAAAAGTTAAATATGAACCACTATTTGAACCGGATATGTCTACATTATCATTAATCGGAGACGGAGCTATTAAAATCAATCAAGCGGTTCCAGGATATTTTAATAAAGATAACCTACAGGATCTTACTGGTATTGCATCAAGTAAATTGGATGTTCCATCAGTGCCGGATGATGAGGAATAAACATGGATGATATTTCAATTGGACTTCTTAAGGGAATTAAGAAGTCTTTTTCTTCCGGTGTTGAAGAGTCTAAAACTATTAATGATTTATTAAATAAGCTAGACGATAAAAAAGCAGATTACGAAGATGCACAGAAATATGCGATTGAAGTTGGTGAGCTTCTTTCAAAATCTTTTGAAGAAAACATTGATTCTGCATCATTACCAAACGGAAAGATGTACTACAACATTGCGAAAAAGGTTGTGGATCCAGAATTAAAAGAAGGATTCGAAAAAGTTTCAGATTATTCTACGAAGGTTCAAAAAATTTTAAATGAAGATGCAAAGATTGGATTAAAAGTTCAAAAACCCGTATACAATCAAGCAAGATCTAATGGAATTGTTAGAAGATTGGCAGATGCAGAGTCCTATGATGATGTTTCCTGGATTTTAAAAGATCCAGTAGTAAACTTCCATCAAAGTGTTGTGGATGATACGATCAAAGTGAATGCAGAGACACATTATAAAGCTGGCATGCATCCAAAAATCACTAGAAAAGTAGCTGGTAAAGCTTGCGATTGGTGTATGAATCTAGCTGGAACATATGAATATCCGGATGATGTTCGTGATGAAGTCTATCATAGGCATAGGGATTGTAGGTGTATTGTTACTTATGATCCGGGGAACGGAAAAACTGTGCAAGATGTGCATACAAAGAAATGGCAAGATGTACATGCTTTAGAAATTGAAAATAGAAAGACTGAATTAGAAAAAACATATGTTGGAAAAGATGTTACACCAGAATATTATGGTGCCATTAGAACAGATAAAAAAGAATTGCTATTTGATGAAAATCTTGTTGAAAAAGATCACAAAGTGGAAATTGAAGTTGCAAATTTTGTAGTAAATAAATTCGGTGGAGAGATGAAAGTACTTCAAGAAAACAATCAGACGAAAATGCCTGATTATTTATGGAATGATAAATTTTGGGATTTGAAAACCTGCAGTTCTGAAAAGGCTTGTAACAGTGCAATAAGGCATGGATTAAAACAAATAGCTAATAACCCAGGAGGAATAATTCTTGATTACAGATCTTTTGATGCTGATTTAAACAAAATCAGAGATAACATGGATAGTCGTATGAAATATAGTAATTTCAGTGTTGATATTATGGTTATTCAGACTGGGGAACGTTTTAAAGTATTTAGATACAAAAAATAAAGGATGCCCCCCGCCGACATTGGCGAAGACCATCCTTCTATATATATTTTACGATTTAGTGAACAGTTATGCAAGGAGGAAATATGGCTAAAGATGATTATTATGTAATTGTGTATCAGATATTGTCTTATTTATATAGAACCTTAAAAGAAGGCACTGAAGTAGATCCTAAAATGTTAACTTTTGATGGGTATTTATTTAAAATCAATGAAAGATATTGGCTATATATTATGAAAAATCTGATTAATGATGGATATATCGTTGGATGTCAAGTAGTGATAGCTTGGAAAAAAGGGATTACTCTATCAGGAATAGAGGATGTAATGATAACGCCTAAAGGAATTGACTATTTATGTGATAACAAAACAATTAAAAGAGCGTATGAATTTGCGAAAGACAATTTGCAGATTTTACCAATTAAATTATAGCTTGATCCAGCATCTGTAGAAATACAGGTGCTTTTATTATGCAAGGATGTGATGCGTATTGAGTGTGATTATTATTTTGGATAGCTAGGAGGATTAGAATGGAGAATGCAGTGCCTAAAAGAATAGGCAGACAGACTCCTACTACTTCCGTAACTATTCCTTATGTAAAAACATATGGCCAACAAGCCATAGAACTTTATGAAAAATCTAAACGTAAGGCCATGGATTGGCAGAAAATGTTAGTTTATGACATTTTATCAATCACTGAAGATGGTCTATGGATCCATAATAGATTTGGATATGAAATACCTCGTCAGAATGGTAAAGGTGAAGTTGTTGCGATTGTTGAAATGTGGAAATTGCAGAATGGCGAAAAGATTATGCATACTGCACACAGAGTCAACACTTCTCACACTGCATGGGAAAGACTATGTGCTTTACTTGATGATGCAGGTGTTCAGTACAAGTCTATTAAACAAAAAGGTGCTGAAGAAATTCGCTTGGAAGAAACAGGAGGATATATTGCTTTTCGTACTAGATCCAATACTGGAGGTCTGGGTGAATCATTCGATACCTTGATCGTGGATGAGGCCCAGGAATATACTACAGATCAAAGTTCCGCATTGAAATATACTATTTATTCGTCTGAGAATCCTCAGACGATTTTTTGTGGAACCCCGCCAACCGCGGTATCTGCAGGTACTGTATTTACGGATATGCGTAAACGTGTGTTAAGCGGAAAAAGTAAAAATACTGGTTGGGCAGAGTGGTCTGTGGAATTTATGACAGACGTTGAAGATGTAGATGCCTGGTATGAAACGAATCCAGCGTTAGGAATTAGAACATCTGAAAGAACGATTGAAGCGGAATTGGAAGATAATGACGATATTGACTTTAATATTCAACGTTTAGGTTTATGGCTACAGTACAATCAGAAATCTGCGATAACTGAAAACGAGTGGAAAAATTTGAAGGTTGACGCTCTACCTAAGTTTACAGGTAAGTTGTATGTAGGAATAAAGTATGGCCATGATGGCGAAAATGTGGCATTGTCTGTAGCATGTAAGACCACTAACAAAAACATTTTTGTAGAATCTATAGACTGTAGGAAGATCAAAGACGGAAATACTTGGATGATTAATTTTTTGGCCAATGCCGATATAGGTGGTATTGCGATTGATGGAGCAAACGGACAACAGATTTTGGCAGCCGATATGAAGGAAGCTGGCATAAAGAAAAGGCCAGTGCTGCCAACTGTAAAAGATGTTATTGCTTCAAATCAATTGTTCGAACTTGCAATATCAAATAAATCGGTTTGTCACAATGATCAACCTGCATTAACACAATCTGTAACCAATTGCGAAAAAAGAGCGATTGGATCCAGTGGAGGATTTGGATTCAGATCCATTAAAGATGGTGTTGAAGTAGCCTTATTAGAATCTGCAATATTAGCTTACTGGATGTGTTCTAAGAAAAAGGAACAAAAACAACAGAGAATAAGCTACTAGGAGAACATATATTGTTCTCTTTTTTTACGTAACTATACGGAAAAATAGGAGGAAAAAAGAAACATGGATTTTAAACCAATTGAAACACAAGAACAATTTGAAGATGCAATCAGGGATAGAGTGGATAGAATCAACAAGAAATATGAATCTTGGACAAGTCCTGATAAATTGCAAGAAATTAAAGATGGTTATGAGCAAAATGCTAGCAAAAAATTTGAAGGTTATACATCACCTGAAGAATTGCAGACAATGAAGAATAATTATGAATCTCAGCTTGAAACAATTCGTAATGAAAATACTTCGTTAAAAGCTTCTCAATTACGTTCAAAGGTAGCAAATGAATTTAAATTACCAACAGAAATGGCATCACGCTTACAAGGTAGTACAGAAGAAGAACTTAGAGCAGATGCAAAAACATTAGCTGAATTAGTGTCAACAAATAAAACCGTTGTATTGCCATTACATGGTGGATCAACAGGCGGAAGCACTGACAAGAATGCAGCAGTTAAAGAATTATTATCACAATTTAAAGATTAAAAGGAGAAAAAACAATGTCAACAATCACAAAAAGTACAGGGCTATTCCCATCAAATTTAGTCACAGATGTATATAGTAAAGCTAAAGGTTTTTCATCACTTGCATTATTATCACAACAAGAACCTATTCCTTTTGCAGGCACTGATGTAATGGTTTTCTCAATGGATGGAGAAGCTTCTATCGTTGGTGAAGGTGAAAATAAACCAGCAGGAGAAGCAGATCTTGCAAAGAAAACTATCACACCTATCAAAATCGTATATCAGCACAGATTAACAGACGAATTTATTAATATGTCTGAAGAAAAGCAGTTACCTTATTTACAACAATTCGTTGATGGATTTGCTAAAAAAATGGCACGTGCAGTGGATATCATGATTTTCCAAGGCGTAAATCCTGCAGACGGAGTTGAATCTGCAAAGATTGGTACAAACTGTTTCGCAAAAGCGGTAACAAATAAGGTGACTTATGCAGCAACTACTGCAGATGAAAATTTAGATGACGCAGTTGCGTTGATTCAGGATAAAGATTGCGATGTCACTGGTATTGCTATGGCGCCAGCATTCGCATCTGCATTAGGAAAAATTAAAGCTGCAGGAACTGGAATGTATTTATATCCTGAATTCCGCTTTGGAAATAAACCAGCAAACTTCGGAGGCATGGCAAATAGTGTAAACAATACAGTTTCATTTAAAAATAGTAAAATTCGTGCAGTTGTCGGTGATTTCGCAAATGCAGTCAAATGGGGATATGCAGAGCAAGTACCTATGAAGATCATTGAATTTGGTGATCCAGACAATCAAGGTGATTTACAGAGAACCAATCAAATCGTATTGCGTGCAGAAACATATGTAGGATTCTGTGTATTGGATCCTGATGCGTTTGCATTGATTACAACTGAATCTGCAGTTGCAGCATAGAGGTATTAATGGACTACGCGACAATCGATGACGTTGGTGTTCTTTGGAGAAACATGACCAATGAGGAATTAAAACGTGCTAGAGCATTAATTCCCGTGGTGTGTTCTTCTCTAAGAATCGAAGCAAAAAAAAGAGGTAAAGATTTAGATCAAATGGTTTCACAAGATCCAGATTTATTAACTGTGGCCAAATCAGTAACTGTAGATGTTGTCGCTAGGGCCTTGATGACGTCTACAGATAAAGAGCCGATGTCTCAATTTTCGGAATCGGCTCTTGGCTATTCTGCTTCTGGCACATTTTTAGTTCCAGGAGGAGGCTTGTTTATCAAAAATTCAGAACTCGTAAGATTAGGAATTAAGAATAAGCAGAAAATACGAACAATAGATATGTGTGGTGGCACAAATGATTAAAGGAATTGATGTTGTTCTATATGAAAAAACAAAAGTAGGAGTAGATGCATTTAATGCACCAGTATACGCAGATAAGCCGCCAGTAACGGTAAAAGATGTGTTAGTATGTCCTTCAACATCTCAGGAGATTCTAGATTCAACCAATCTATATGGGAAAAAGGCAGTTTACACATTGGCCATTCCAAAAGGCGACAATCACAACTGGTCAGATGCAACTATTTCTTTCTTTGGTAAGAAATGGAAATCCTTCGGTATTCCATTGGAAGGCATTTCAGAAATGATTCCTTTGCGTTGGAATAAGAAAGTCATGGTGGAAAGATATGAATGATTTTGAGTTTAAATTGAATTATGAAGGCATTGGCCAATTACTGAAATCTGATGAACTTAAACAGATTTGTGAAGAAAAAGCTAGGTCTGTTTTAGAGGCATGTGGCGAAGGATATGAATTGGAAACAAAAGTAGGTGCTAAACGTGTTAGAGCAAAAGTTAAGGCATCTACACCACACGCGTATTACAGTAATTTGAAGCATAATACATTAATGAAGGCATTAGGAAAATGATTGAAATAGTATTGCTAAACTATTTAAAAGAAGTTTTGTCGGTTGATGTGTTTATGGAAATTCCACCAAATCCACCAGATACATATGTTCGCATAGAAAAAACAGGAAGTGGAGAAGAAGAGCATATTAATATGGCTACTTTTGCACTGCAGTCTTATGCAGATTCGATGTATGAGGCTGCTTTATTGAATAGAGAAGTTATTGAAAAAATGAAAAACATGATTACACTGGATGAAATATTTAAGGTCAAATTAAACAGTGATTACAATTTCACTGATCCAAGCACCAAAAAATATCGCTACCAGTGTATTTTTGATATTACATATTAGGAGGAAAAAATATGTCTAGTGTTGAAAATGTTACTGCCGCAAAGCCTAAAATTGGTGGTTCTATGTATGTTGCAGATGTTGGAACTGTGCTACCTACAGATGCTACATCTGAACTAGATAAAGCATTCGTAAGTTTAGGCTATATTTCAGAAGATGGTGTTAAAAACGACAACTCTATGAAGACCGAACAGGTAAAAGCTTGGGGTGGAGATGTTGTTGTAAATTCTCAAACAGAAAAAAACGACATCTTTAAATACAAATTAATCGAAGGATTAAATGTAAATGTATTAAAGAATGTATATGGAGATAAGAATGTTACAGGTAATTTAGAAGAAGGATTGTCTGTAAAAGCAACAGTGGAAGAACTCAAGGATAAATCTTATGTTATCGATATGATTCTAAAAGGTGGTGTTTTAAAACGTGTTGTGATTCCGCAAGCTTCGCTTACTGAATTAGGTGAAATTGCATATAAAGACAATGAGCCAGTGGGCTACGAAATATCAATGTTAGCTTTACCTGATAAGGATGGTGCAACACATCATGAGTATTTTAAAAAGAAAGCAGGTGCGTAGAAATGATTAGTGGAGTTACTAAAAATGGTTTCGCGTTCGAAATTACGGACGAAAGAGCGGACAACATGGAACTTATTGATGCTTTGGCTGATATTGATGACGGGAACCTATTGGCAGTGTCTAAGGTGTTAACTTTATTGTTAGGACCTGAACAAAAGAAAAAAATGTATGATTTTGTTCGAACAGAGGATGGTATTGTTTCTGCACAAACTGTATCAGAAATGATTGTAGAGATCCTGGCCGCAAAAAAAGAAACAAAAAACTAATATCCCTGGCCAACATGATTTCGAGAGATGAAGATGCGCTAATCTGTGATCTTGCAGAAACGTATCAGATATATAACTATAAGTCGCTACCAGCAAGATTAGTAGCGACTTTATCAGTTGGCTTGAGGGATGATTCTCGAATCAAATTAAAAATGATGGATGAGAAGATATCATTACGCGATTTTCTGTTGGCATCTATTATGGATCGTCTGAGTTTATTGGTATGGTTCCAATCGAAAGATGGGCAAGAAGGAAATAATCGTCCTGCCATGATGGTGGATGCGTTAATGGGAAAAACAAATGATAATGAATCGGATATTGAATCTTTTGAATCTGTTGAAGAGTTCGAAAGATTCAAAAAAGAATTGGTAGGTGATTAATATGCCAGCTGATGCAGGTACTGCCTATGTGCAGATTGTACCATCTGCCAAAGGTATTAAAGGAAAAATCACTGATGCACTAAAAGGAGAATCACAGACGGCCGGAGAATCATCCGGATCTACAATTGGCTCTGCTTTAGTGTCGAATTTAAAAGGTGTGATTACTGTTGGAGGTATTGGAGCGTTTTTAGGGGCGTCACTTACTCAAGGTGGAGCTCTTCAACAATCGCTCGGAGGTGTCGAAACACTCTTTAAAAATAATGCAGATACAGTTAAAAAATATGCTAGTCAGGCATTTAAAACTGCCGGAGTATCTGCGAATGAATACATGAATAATGTTACATCATTCTCTGCGTCATTGATCTCAAGTTTAGGTGGAAATACCGCGAAGGCAGCAGAAGTGGCCAATATGGCTATGATTGATATGTCAGATAACGCAAACAAAATGGGTACAGACATGGAATCCATACAAAACGCATATCAAGGGTTCGCAAAGCAGAATTATACGATGCTGGATAACTTGAAACTTGGATATGGTGGTACGAAATCTGAAATGGAGCGATTGCTACAAGATGCACAGAAATTAACAGGTGTTAAATACGACATCAACAATTTAAGTGATGTATATGAAGCGATTCACGCAATCCAGGAAAATCTAGATATTACCGGGACTACAGCTAAAGAAGCATCAACTACATTGACTGGATCTTTTGGAGCAATGAAAGCAGCTGCTCAAGACTTCTTAGGAAATCTTTCAATTGGTGCAGACATTACAGTTCCAATGACAAATCTAGTTAAAACAACTTCAACGTTTATATTCGGCAACCTATTGCCTATGGTTGGAAATATTATTGTAGCTCTGCCACAAGCAGTAGTTACAGGTATTAGTCAAGCTGTTCCAGCATTGATCACTGGATTAGGATCTATGTTAACTCAGATCGGAGTATTTTTTACTACAAGCGTTCCTGGATTAGGTACACAGGTTTCTAGCATGATAGTTCAAGCGGTTAGCACAATCGCATTACAATTACCAGCTTTCATGGAACAAGGAAAGAGTGTGATTGACGGATTGGTGTCTGGAATTATCACAAACGTTCCTACTATCATGTCTGAAATACAAACGATGGTAACAACTATGCTTACTTGTTTGCTAGAAAATCTTCCTAGTTTCATGGAAACAGGTTTGGAATTGATTTTATATTTAGTGCAAGGCATCGTTTCGTGCCTTCCAACAGTAGTAGAAAGTATTTCAAATACTGCAATTTCGATGTTAAATACATTGCTTTCTAAAATGCCGGAATTCCTGACAAAAGGTATAGAAGTAATTAAAAATATTGCAACAGGTATTTTGCAGAGTCTACCAAGTATTCTTAGTGCATTGCTAGGTATATTAGTGAACTTAGTCAATTTAATCGCATCACACTTACCTGATTTCTTAGGCAAAGGTATGCAAATCTTGATTATGGTCAGTACTGGTTTATTACAGGCGGTGCCACAATTGCTTGGGGCGATTCCTGGAATACTAGCTCAGGCTGCTGGCGCATTCTCCTCTTATAATTGGTTGTCTATTGGATCTAATATCATTAGTGGTATTGTAGGTGGAATTAGAGCAGCCGGAGGAGCGATTGGAAGTGCTTTGATGAATATTGCGAAGAGTGCTTTTGATTCTGTAAAGTCTTTCTTAGGCATTAAGTCACCATCTAGAAAAGCAAAAAAAGAAATTGGCCAATTTATTCCACAGGGTGCAGCTGCAGGTGTTGAAGAAGACGATAGCCTTATTATCGCTATGCGTAATTTAGGCAAAAGAGCAATGCAAAGTGCAAGAACGTCATTTAATTTTGGTGATATAAGAAACGCGGCTAAATTTAAAGTGGATCCAGACAAAAATACTACAGGTATTCCACAAGGACCGGTTACAAACTTTTATCAGACAATTAATTCTGCAAAGGAGCTTAGTCCTTACGAAATGGAAATTAGAACACAAGCAATGTTGAAAAGGAGCGTGTGGGCATGAGAAAAGTAATCTATACAAATGCAAATGGTGATAGCATTGAATTTTCAAGAGCTACAGAAATCCATATTACAGATGATATGGGACTATCTAAAAATAGCATTACACTTTCCGAATCAACAGTTTCTAATCAAATTGGATCATCAATTACCGGTAAGGTAGTAGAACCTAAAGATTTTACGATTACTGGTAAATTCAAAAACGATCCAAACGTTCGTAAGAAAATGTTAGCTGTAATTCTTCCAGGGGTTGCAGCTACATTTCGTTATATTGATGAAGAAGAAGGAATTGATGTATATTGGGATGTCGAGCCAAAAGAAACTCCATACATTAGTTGGGATAGGAACTGGCAAGATTTTCAATTTATGCTGCATGCAGCATATCCTTATCCAAAAGAAAAAGAAGCACAATTAATAAGTTTTAATAAACTTGAATCTAATTTTATGTTTCCACAAAGTTACTCAAGCACTGAACCATTTACTATATCAACAAGAATATGGCAGCCACTATTAACATTCTCGAACAAAGGAGATCTTCCAACTGGGTTTATTTTACAAATGAAAGCAGAAGCTGAAATCAAGAACCCAAAAATTGTGAATGTTGTTACACAGGATCATTTATCGTTTGGAAAGAATCATGATCTTACGATGCAAAATGGAGATATCTTGGAAATAAGCACTTATACAAATCAAAAATATTGTCACTTGCTTCGTGGAGAAGAAGTGATAAATGTATTTTGGATGATGGATTTCGATAGCATTTTCTTCCAATTGGCAGTGGGTGAGAATGTATTAAGGTATAGTGCTGATACAAACGAACAAAACTTAATTGTAGAATTATCGTTTGAAACAGTGAGAGCTGGTGTCTAATGAATTATTTTATTTATGATCGTGAAGGAAAGAAGCAAGCACTACTTCAAAACGTGACAAGCATCCAATGGAAACCTCGTTATTGTGAAGAAGGAAAAGCAGTAATATATGCGAAAGCTACAACAGATAATTTAAAATATCTAGTTGAATTCAATCGCATCGTTTGTCAGGAACGGAATGAGATCATGTTTATTAAATCTGTTATACCGAAGGAAGACGATGAAACGGTATTAATTATCAGTGGATATATGGATAATTTAGATGATCGAGTTAATATAAACACATTGACTGTTAGAAACGTTGAATCATCGTTATTAAAATGTGTATCTGATAATAAACGCGGATTAGATATTAATGTTGCAGATTCAAAAGGGTTAACAGCTAAAATACCAGATTCCGAAACAACTTGGTTAAGTCTAAGAAAAACAGTTCAAAAGTATTGTGTTTTAGTTGGATATGGCTATCGAGAGATTGTCAAGAATAATGTATTGAATTATTTTGAAATATATTCCGGATCCAGAAGAGATGAAGCAAAATTTTCAGATGATCTAGGAAATGTTTTGGCGCAAAGATACGAAGTAGAGCTATCCAAATACAAGAATTTTGCGTATGTTCTAGGTGACGATGACGATGGGAAACGTAGAATGGTTACAGTAGATATGCGTGAGGCTAATGAGCCATTAATAGAAATGTATGTGGACGCGAGAGATTTGCAACGAACATACAAAGATTCAAACGGAAATGAGCAAACGTATTCAGATAGCGAATACAACGAATTACTCCGTATTCGTGGAGAAGAAAAATTACTAGAAACCAGGGAAGGCGCATTTGTCTTCTCTTTTACTTTAAATCCTGAAGATAAATTAATTATCTTAGGAAGAGATTATGATCTTGGTGATATTGTCCCGGTTATTAGTATTAAATACGGTCTACAAGTTTATGCACGTATTACAGGTATAGATTTTGTGGAGGAGGGAAACGAAGACACTAAAATCAATTTAATTCTACAAATAGAATAGGAGGTTAAATATGGCACAAAAAGCATATCCTTTAGATAATACAAAATATCTATCTGAAGATGTTCGTCTATATCATGTTGGTAGAACCACAGGAATCTTTAATGCGACCGGGGATGATTTGAAAGTGTCCGCATCCGGAGGAATGAACATTAAAGTTTCACCTGGTTATGCATTTTTATTTAGTGCTAAAAGTGCGATTGGTGGATTTACTTATGGAAACACTTCCGATGTTACTTTATCAATTGATATCGCATCATCTACTACACGTTATGACTACATTTCATGCAGATATACAAAAGCTACAAACAATTGTGTTCTAACGTATGTAAGAGGAAATGGAAGCAAGCCAACAGCACCAATTAGAAATGAAAACATTTATGAAATTATTTTAGCAATCATCCAGGTACCAGGTAATGCATCCGCGATTACATCTGCGCACATCATCGACACACGTTTAAACGAAACATTCTGTGGTATTGTAACGGACGGAACGAACAAGCTTCCAACGCAGCCGATGTATGATCAATACAATGCATTACTGGCAGAGCTTGAAAAAGCTTTAGATGGAAACACTGCAGGAAACTTATTGAATCAAATTAAAGCGAATAAAGGTTTGATTGATGGTGTGACTAAACGGGTGGCCACAAATGAAGGCAACATCACTACACATGGAAAATCAATCAATGACAACACGAAAGATATCACAGATGTGAGTAAGCGTGTAAAGACCGTTGAGGATAAGATCCCAAACTTAGAAAAGGCAAACAGTAGTCTTTCAAGTCGAATCGCAGAGTGTGAAAAGTTTAAGTGGAAAGTCGGCACATCGACACCAACCACAAGCACTTGTCCTAGTGGATATTTCTACTTCCAATTAGAAGGATAGGTGTTTAAATATGACGAGAAAAGATTGTGGATCCAATACAAGTGGAATCCACATGATGGTGGATTATTGGACAGAGCTAGTTGGAAGTTGGCCAAACATCCTGATGCGTTGGCATTACTCCATGTTTATCAAAGAAGATTATCGGCAGAACAGCCTCCAGTGGAATGGGGCTGTTTTTATGTTTCACACAAACAAGCATACATTCAATGTGAATATATCAGGAGTAACGCAGACTGGAGTTCTTGCAGCAGGCACACTGGATCTTCCGTTTGGCAATGGGCCGAGCGTTTATCACACGCCTGGATGCAGCACGTCGTTTGGTAACTTTTCTGCATCAGGGGTTCTTGGTGAATCACAGAGTGTAGGTGCTCCAAGCGTGTACGAGTGCAGCAATCCAAGGAACATCAATCCATTCGATGCGGCAATCGATTACAAACTATCAAACGTGCGAAACTACTGGCGAGTGTATCTGTGGTGTGCAATCACTGGAAAGACATGGAATGTCAGTCCAGACAATGGAAATGGATCTATCAAGGTAACTGGATTGAATCCAGAATCATCTTATAAGATAACGACTAAAGTTGTGGATCGTAATGGAACTGTCCAATATACGGGTGGTGTATATGCATCATTTACGACTCCGGCTGACCAATTGAAAATTGCGTTCAATCAGGATGGCAGAGTCAAGGTTGCTCGTGTTTATTACAATCACAACGGAACAATCAAAAAGGTTAAAAAAGTCTATAGGAACATCAATGGCAGTGTGAAAAAAGGTGTGAACTATGGATAGAATGGAGGTTTATACATATGGGAATAACAGTGTATAGCGAATCTGAATCATTTAGCAATGTCTGTGTTATTGACAGTGTGACAAGACGAATCGCAATTCCGGAAGGATGTGACCTATTAGGCGTGCAGTATGATAAAAATGCATGCCTAGTACATTTCCAAATGGATCCATGGCCAACAGAAGTATTTGATATGATGAACGCTCAAGTTCGAATCATCTATAAGAATGCTGCTGGAGAGTTTGGATCCTACTTAGTCACAAATAAATTTATAACGAATGGAATCTGCAGTTTTGCGTGGGAAGTTGACGCGAATGCCTTAAAAGAAAAAGGAAACGTTGAATTCTGGGTGTGTGCAGAAATGCTAGATGGTAGCACAGTTAAACGCGAATGGCATACATTGAAAGCTATCGGCAATGTGGCCGAAGGTTTATTGCACGTGACTGGATCAGTGGCCACAGAGTCAAAAGACGAAGTCATGCAGCTATTAGCGTATGCCAAACAAGTGTCGGATGATGCGGTTAAACAAATCAATTCGACAAAGGCAAGCACACTGTCTGAGATCCAAAAAAATTCAGACAGTGCTTTGAGCTCAATCGCATCCAAACACACAAATGCGATTGATGATATTGAAAACACAAAATCAGCCGCAGTGGTTACAATCAATAACTTGATTGACACTTTAGGTTTGAATGTTAAAGGAGGAAAAGTATGTCAGAGAATTCGAGTGAAGTAGCTTTAGCAGCTTCTACAGAAACATATGTAGAGAAGTTTCTGGCCACAGACGAACAATTGGCAAGAGTTGCGAACGCACTTGAAAAGATGGTACCTGGATATGGGAAATACAGTGCCGACTATTTTAATTCAATGTTTATTCCACAGAGAACTAGAAAAATCTATGGAACAAAAGTGTGGAAGTTTGCATCAAATCCAACGAGTTCATGTGAAAAGACAAGAGATAATGTTGGATTAGTCTGCCAACCTAGTACAGATACAGTTGAGGGTACAGATGACTATAAGAATATTCCTTTGTTCAAGTGGTACGAATGTAACTACAAGCGATACGATGATGGTTTTGCATATCCAGTCGCAATGATTGGTGATGGAAACTATCAGGAAACTGGAGCAGTTGACTGTGGTGCTCTGCAGATGACTTTCTATTACAAACAAATCGAAACAGAGAATTACACAGAATGGTTGATTTCTGATTCACCTAATCACGCATTAGGATTAAAACCTTGGTTTGCTGCAGTGCGTGCAGATGGTACAGTAATGCCTTACTTTATTTATTCCAGATATCACAGTGTAACCGCAAGTGACGGAAAGTTGAGATCTCAACCTGGAAAAGTTGCGATTAATCAAAGCCACGATAACATGATTGTGAATTATCAGAAAAAAGGTACAGGTTTCTGGGGTGCTGGAATCGATAGACAAACATTCGGAATCATCATGTTGATGATTAAGTATGCAACTAAAAACTCGCAGACAATCTTCTCAGGAAATACAAACTATTCTATGCAGACAAAATCCAGTGTTGAACGTTCAACAAAAGCTACGTATTTCCCAATTCCGAAAAGTGAAAAAACATCATGGCAAATTGGATCTAGTGTAATAGTCGGATATGGACGAGATAAAGGCGATGGCTCTGTCGATTTAGATAGAGGAAATTCAACGATGTATAAATACGCATATGCGGCCAAGATTCTAAGAATCGATGATCTAGATGCAGATAACTGTGCGGTTTATCTAGATTGCGATCCTTTCGATACAACTCCAGTCACTGGAGGAAGTGCAACACAATACATCTACATGTCTTCGTGGCATTATGACAGTGGATGCACTGATGTAGTTATTGGCCATCACGATGGTTCACCAGTATCTAATACGGATGGAAAACATCCATATAGAATTCAAGGACTAGAGTTCAGCGTTGGTGGGTGGACAATTCCAGGTGATACAGTCATGATCTTTAATGCGGATTATTCGAAAGATGTATATCGTGCACCTAGAGGCGTAGCGCATTCGTCATCTGAAGCAACAATCAAGAATACTTATACAAAGGTTGGAACGATTCCTGCTAAGGCAGATGGTTCAGATTCGTGGATTGGAGATATCTCTATCGTGGATGGTGTATGGTTCCCATCTGCATTTGGATCAGGAGGTGGCCAGGGTGTAGGTGACTATCTATATGCCGGAGGACAATCAACAAGCGGAACACGAGAATATCTTACGGGCGGTGGCTTCGGGTATGGCTCGAATGCCGGCCTTTGTTTCTTGTCTTGCAGGCTCTCCCTTGGCCTTGCCGGGTGGAGCTCCTTGTCGCTCGATTGATTGTTCAATCGGGGGTTGCAAGGGGGCATCCCCCTTGCATTGTTAGCTAACAATTAAATATTAATTTGAGGATTCATGGTAGGGCGGTAACTTCAGGAATGGCTCGAATGCCGGCCTTTGTTACTTGAATTGCAGGAACTCCCTTGGCAATGCCAGGTGGAACTACTTGTCGCATGATTGTTTATAAATTAAATACATTATTAACCATGTCTCGCGAGTCCAGGAAACTGGAGCAAGCCATCATATAGATGCTCACATCGACAACGTCATGTTGTGATGTAAAATTTTGTGACGAACGTAGACTAGTAGACTTTTTGTCGAAAACCTATACACAAACAATCGAAAAAAGGATTTAAAGTTCAATGAAAAGAAAATGTAAAAATGTAGATATTACTGATTTAGATTTAATAAAAGACTGTATACATAGATGTCTTCAAAAGAAAAAGAAGACAAGACCAGATATTGTCAGACTATTCGATACATATGGTGATATAGATAACATTGCACTTGTACTGCAGAAAGAATTGATGTGCAGACAGTTGGATCTAGTACCTATATGGTATCGAACGATATATGATGTCGGTTCTCAAAAAGCAAGAGTCATCGGCATCCAGGATATCAAACAACAGATGTATGACTATATCGCAGTGGCTGGATTGTCTGAATTGATTGCAGGATTAGGAAAGTACCAGTGTGCTTCTTTACCGGATAGAGGACAAATTTATGGAGCTTTGGCCATACATCGTTGGCTATCAGAAAAGCACAATGGAAAATACAGAATCAACTATGTGTGTAAGTTCGATATCCGTAAGTATTATGAATCGATTCCTCAGGATAGAATCATTGCGTGGCTAGAAAAAAGAGTCAAGAATGAGCATCTTATGTGGCTTATAAAGACTCTGATCAGGACATTCAAAAAAGGTTTAAGTATTGGATCATATCTATCACAGTACCTTGGTAATCTGTTTTTGATGGATGTATATCACAAGATTCAAGAAAGATCATACAGAGTCAGACATAAAAGAAATGGAACAATTCAAAGAGTTAATCTTATTTATAAAACATTATTCTATATGGATGATTTATTTATCGCAGGATCTAATTCTAAAGATATGATGCGTGCAGCAGAAATACTGGAAGAAGAAATGCGCACTAAAGGGTTGGATCTTAAAGATTCCTGGCGATGCTTCAAAATTGGTGATGATGACTTTGTTGATATGATGGGATTTAAAATCTATCGTGATCATATAACGATTCGAAGAAAAACTTTCCGACACATCAGAAAAGCAGTCACTAAGTTCAGAAGAAATTCAAACAGCGTGACAAATGCGAAGACATTGTTATCTTATAAAGGATTATTGGAACACTCTGATTCTCAACAGTATCTAAAAAGTAATAATCTATTTGCCTTGTTTAAAAAGGCTAGAAAGGTTGTGTCTAAATATGATAAGACAAAAATTCTACAAGAAAATGCCAAATGTGGAGACGTTTACGTTTGAGGATAAAGTTTATGTTTATGTTTATTTGAATGAGACAGAAGGTGATACAGAGCCTACAGAAATGTGTCCATCTGAGCACTACTACGAATACGATTACAACGAATTCTGCGAGTTGGCTTCAAATATTGATTTGAATGATTTGAAATCAAATCCGGAAAACTACTTAGATTATGAGCCAGTGCCAACGCTTAGTGCTGCAGAAAAAATCCAGGCACAAGTGTTATACACTGCCATGATGACAGATACAATTTTGGAGGGTTAGGAAAATGGAACATTCAGAATTATTTGAAAAAATCAAAACATACTATCGCGCCAAAGTGTGGCCACTTGCTGCAGTTAAGAATGCAGTGAAAAAAGGTTTGATCACACCAGAAGAATATAAAGAAATCACTGGCAAAGTGTACAAGTAGGAGGAAAAAACATGGAATTAAATGAAGCAGTAGAGTTGATGAACTCTGCAGACTACAAAGATAGATTCAAAGCCGAGTATTTTCAAGTGAAGGTTCGTCATGACAAATTAAAAGCCATGTGCGAAAAATGGGACGAAGGAAAGTTGAACTTCGAACCAACTTGTCCAAGAGAAATTTACGATCTTCAGTTGGATTCCATGAAAAAATATATGGACGTCCTTGTTATTCGTGCAAAAATCGAAAACGTTGAGTTGATCTAGGAGGTAACTGTATATGAATTTTGCATCTGCATTTATTTCGATGACTCGTGGCCACAAGGTTGCACGTAGTCACTGGAGCGGATATTGGCATATCGTCGATGGAATCATCATGATCCATACAAAAGATGGTGTTGATTTAAAATTAACGGATTCAGACGATATTGTATACACAATCAGCAATTGTGCATGTGATGACTGGCACATTGTTGATAATTATGGAGCAAGCAAGGAGAGATAGAATATGGAACAATTAAAAAATGCTAAATGGTGGAGTGCAGCATGCACACGCTGCTTAAAAACAATGTGTCAGACTGCGATTGCAATGATTGGAACGTCACAAATGATGGAACAAGTGGATATTAAAGTTGTAGTATCAAGTACTGCCTTGGCCGGAATCTTGTCGCTTTTGACATCGTTGGCCGGACTTCCTGAAGTAGATACAACGAAAGAAAATTAAGTTGGTGGTCTGCAATGGATGAATTTTTAATTGCAGTCCGCCAGTTCTTATTGGTATGTGGAGCAGTTATCACAATCGGTGGTGCTTGGAAAGTCTACAAGGATTTTAAAAAGCCAAATGATGATCTCAAAGAAACGGTCAGAAGACACGAAGAATGGTTGAAGCGTGATAACGAACGAATCAAGTCTATCGAAACATTATTGATTGCCCAGGAAGGCATCAAAGCCGAATTAAGCAAACACTCGCAGATGTTATCTGAGCATGATCAAAGACTTGAGGCGGACAAAATGCGTGGTAATCTGACATTAAAAGCTGAACTGGCAATCATCAATAACCAGTTAGCCGATAGCGGCCAGGACAAGTTGGCCGAGATTCGTGATGAGATCCAAGAGTTTTTGTTAGATAAAAATTAGGAGGTGCGAGCATGGGTACTTCGCAAGAATTCCAAAATTATGCAAATGGTAAGGTCTTCAATAATAGGGGCCAGATTATGAATATCAACTATGTTCAGGTTGATGAACCTTATGGTGGTCAGTGTGTGTCACTGATCCAGGGACTGATGGCATGGGCTAGTAAGCCATGTGTGGCACGTGGTCATGCCAAAGCCTGGTGGTTCAATCGTGCTAGCAATGGTGTATTAAGTTATTTTGATGTTGTTACAGGTGCTCCCCAAAATGGTGACGTGGGAGTGTCTGTAGGCGGTGATGCAAGATACGGACATATATTTATCTATTGGGAAG
>OLPC01000679.1_pt1 | contig 32490 bp, 53 predicted proteins | sample 1672341 | NCBI WGS metagenome assembly OLPC01 (sample SAMEA3136673, study PRJEB25190) | human gut metagenome | reverse complement strand
GATGTCATCCTCAAATTTTAAGTGCCAAAGAGATATTAGCTATTCAAAAACAAATTGAAGAATTGGGAGGTGAATTTACTTATGAATGCAAAACAGATGTTTGAATCGTTAGGCTATAAATATAGTAAAGACCATGACGATAATGAAATTATTGAATATTACAAATTTGAGGGTACAACAATTTCATTTTGGATAAGGGAACGTGAATTTATTGCTTCAGAATGTGATGAATACCCTATAAATATTACTGTTGATGAATTTAAAGCGATTCAACAACAATTAAAGGAATTGGGGTGGCTAGATGAAAAGACTTGTACTAATTTATCAGAATTTGATTCAATTGATGAATTTGAATGTTCTAATTGTGGAATTGTATTGAGTGAGTATCAACAAATTGAAATTGATGAAGATGATGGAGAAGAATATTATTTCGCATACAAACCAAAGTATTGTCCAAATTGCGGAAGAAAGATTATAGATTGAAAAGGAGATTAACTAATGAGCGGTGGAAGTTACAGCTATGTGTATTGCAAAGTTGAAAATGAATGTGTTGGAAGAATGTTCGATAGACAACTTGATGAAATGATGAAAGATTTAGTTAAAGTGCTACACGATTTAGAGTGGTGGCAGAGCAGTGATACTGGAGAAGATACTTATCGAAGGGCCGTTACTGAATTTAAAAAGAAATGGTTCAAACAAAGAAAGATTGATGTACAGAAACAAATCGAATCAGAATTTGAACGAACAAAGGATAAGTTAATGAAAGAGTTTGAATATTTAAATGATGATGAATAAAATTAAAAAATCAATTATTAAGAACTTGGATCTTATTATTCCTTGTACAGTACTTTATGTTGTATATGCAGTTATTGCATATGCAACATTATATGGATTGAACGCACCATCAGGTAATCCGTTGGAGAATGGTTTCTAATATGTGGTTTACAATAGGATTGATGTTAGGTGCTATATGCGGATTGATTGTATGTAGTTGTGCAATGGTATCACAAATTACAAGTTTAGAAAATATGATTGCAGCACAAAGGCTGGAAATTATGGATTTAAAAAATAAGGTGAATAAAGAATACTTGCATGATGATTTTGATGAAACAAAATAATTAAGCGATTGGAAAGGTTAGAATATAAAGATGTTAAAAAAATACAGAATTAAATATATCAAAGACAATAATATTTGTGTGATGGAAGTCCAGGAGGAATCGAAAAGCATGGCAATGTATAAGTTTTATATGAAACATCCATCATGCAGCATTGAGGAAATTGAAGAGATTGCATAGGAGAGAAAATGAGCAAGACGGATTATGAAGAATATGTAGATGTTCAGGTGGATACACTGATTAAAAAACTTGAAATGTTCAAGATCTATGAAAGAAAGTTTAAATCGTTGGATGGAATCTTGAAGGATTTGGAGGTTCGCAAAAAAGAATTTTCAGATCCGAAATCTCCATCATTTGAGCAGAGACTGGATTCAAAGAAAAATAAGGATATTACAAATGATGTTCTTGTAAAGTTTATTTCAAAAGAAAAAGTACTTGAAGATGATAAGAATATCATTTTAGGAAAGCTGAGAGAGATTGAAACAATTATTGATCTTATTCCAAATGATGATGTTCGTTTATACATGAAACGTCATTATATCAATGGAGAGCCATTTGAGAAGCTTTCAGGAGAAAAGTTCTGTAGCAGAATGAAAATGTATTATGCAATGAAAAAAGAGCTTAAAAAGCTCGTTATGGGAGATTTAAGTAGATAAGAGAGGACGAATAATGCAGAAAGTAATCAGATCATATGTTTTTGATGGGGAAAGTTTAGATAAATTGCAAGAAACATTAGATGAAGGCTATGTTGTTGTTATGGCAAATAAGGTTGGAAAATGTGATGATGCTATTGAATACATTCTTGAAAAGAAAGACAAAGAAGTCTCGATTGATGCTATTGTTAAAGGATTAAGAAAATTTGCAAAAAGCCTTTATGGAAACGATGAACAAACAGAGTGGGTTAAGACAGGAATTTTACAAGCGGCAAAGCTCATTGAAGTAGGTCAAATAAGATGAGATTAATTGCATAAATATGTGGTTGATTTTTTTACAAAGTTTTTATTTTAGAAAAGTGTTACAAAGTAGCCTATTTACTAGGCTTTTAAAAGGTTCGTAGTTAGTCTGATAATATATAGTTATCGGACATATGAAGGAGTTCAGATGATAAACAAAATTAAATGGTTTTTTAAAAGATTATTCTGTAAGCATGAATTTACTTGGTGTGTAAAGAATGATATGTTTTTTTCTCTCAGTGGTGAGACTCAGTATCTTGTGTGTTTGAAATGTGGAAAAGTGAAAGATACAAGATATGTTGAATTTGAATAAATGTGTGCTTTATAGGATTGTCAAAGAAAAGAGGAATAAAATGAATAAATTATACAAATTATTAATGGTTGGAATGATTGGCATTTCCTTGTTTGGATGTGCTTCTATGGATCGTTTTGGCACTGATGTTAAATCAGATTTGAATGGCGGATTGAATAGGATAATCAATGTGTTTACAGCAGATGGAAAAATTATAGCAAGCTATGAAGGTAGAATTGATATTGAAACAAATGATGGTGGATATGTAAAATTTGATTATGATGGAAAAAGATATGTTTATTACAATTGTTTTGTAGAAACGATTGCAGATAAATAGGAGTGATATAATGGAAAGTTTTCTAAAAGAAGTGAAAAAGTTTTTTCTGATTCATAATACAGATAGTTTATTTGTACAATATAAAAATCGTATTGTATGTATTTATATGGCGTATGAAAAGTTTTCTAGGTGTCATTATGATAACGATATATTAGTGATTGAGCATTATGTTTGCTGTGAACCGCAATTCAAAAGTTTATATAGAAAGTTTTTAGATAATGAAATCGATTGTTTAAATTATGAAGATATAAAGAATGGATGTAATAAGTTTTATCTAAGATCAGGAGAAGATTACAAAAAGTTTTTAAGAATATTGAATGATATGTAAAAAAGTTTTTTAGGAGTGATGAAATGGACGAAAATAGGTTTTCTTATAAAGAAGTTTTTATAAAGTATGATAATGTACAGATTGGTGTTATTTGTTCTAAGATGGTTGAAAAAGTTTTTGAATACAATGCGCATGATGATGAAGATGTGTCTGTGAATTATGTTTATTATGTGAAGAAAGAAAAGTTTTATCAGTTGATGGAAAAGTTTTTTGACGGTTCGATTCTATGCAAATATGAAGGATATCAAAAGATTTTTCTAACGTCTCAAGAACAACTTGAAAAAGTTTTTCTGATCCTGGATAAATAAGTTTTTCAAAATAAAGTTTTTCAGATATAATGGATGCATGAATGATTATATAAGTTTTCTATGCACGTTATTAAGTATAAAGATTCCAAAAGTTTACTTTAAAGAAAATGGTAAGGTTTATGATCTTAAAAATAAACCAGTCAATAAAGAATTTTTTCAAGTGAAAGATACCAGCATATGCACATCATACCCTAAAGAAAATGTAATTTGTGTGAACTTGGATTTATGCAAAGATAGAAGTCTAGTTTATATATATCTAGCTCATGAAATTAGACATTTATATCAATATGCATGTGTATATAAGAAGAATCAAAAAGTGTTTTCTATAGATGAAAGAAGTGTTTCTATATGGAAAAAGGAACTTGAAAACTATGCAGATTCAAGCCGCAAACACTATGAGAATCAGGAAATAGAAAAAGATGCAAACTTGTTTGCAAACTTTTATTATTCCATATGCTTCACGATTAACAGCTTTCGGATGTTTTCGAGTTCCTTCAAATTCGGTATAAACAAAATGACATTTTTCGAGTTTTTCTTTATCTTTTTGAATCTTTTTTTCTTCTTTTTCTTTTTTTAACTCTTGCGTTTTTTCTTCTAAAACATTTATGATATGATTTTTTTCGTTTTCTATAAAACTTTCATCCAAACTATAGAAAGATGTTTCATTAAAATATGATCCCGTATGATGCCAGCTTGAATATGTTAGGAAAACTTTTAAAGCATCCTTACTATATTTTTTCAACTCATCATATTCAAAATCATCCCTATAATTTAATACAGTATTAATAATTGCTGTTTTAGTCCATTTTGAAAGTGGCTTTTCACCACTTTCATATGCATCATAAGCGCGTTCACTCATGAAATAAGATCATTCATATATGATTTTATTCTTGCATATTTATGCAATAGTTTAACTTCTAAAAGTTCCATTGTTTAACCTCCTAAAAAACCATATAAGGAATACATAAAATAATGAAAATAATAATATATAAAGTGATTGAATATGAAATATATTTAAACACTTGCATGGCCGCAAGTTTGAGCACCTTGGCGGTGCTCATATTGTCAAGATCTTTGCGGGTTAACATACTAGAAACCTTCTTTTAAATATGATAAATACTTTTCTCGAGTTTCTTCCAACCATTCCATATCCCAGTCACTTTTTTCATCAGTAAGCCAAGTTTTAAACTCGTTATCTTCTCTAGCTTCTTTCACTAGTCTATAATCGGAAAAACTTTCTAAATTATCATAATCATTTATCATGAAATAGTCGTCAATATAATGAAAGCCACCGCATAAAGTCATTCTTACAATTTCGTGCGGATCATAACCCGATAAACATGTATCAAGATTATCGTCATCTAATTCAAAATAATCCTCGTTATATCTTTCACTTCTAAACTCAAACCATAATGGAAGAAGTTCATCATCATACATATTTTCAAGAATTTCATCGCCAAGCGCTTCCATAATTGCGCCGTCTGTAGAATGTGCAAAATCATCGTACTGAGTAGCCATATAAGCCACGTGTTTAGGTGTAGTTTCATAAATAGATAACATTTTCTTTTTTAACCCGTCTATGGTAAAATAGAAAAGCAATATATACAAGACGGGCTTAACCTCCTGAATTTTGTGTATATTTGCCGTTGTGTGAATCCCTTTTGAGTTTGCCGACCTGGAAGGGGTTCGCTTTTTTATTTGTTTTGGTTCATGTCTTTTTCAATTAGATCTATAATATAAGCGTTTTTACTTGGATGTTCATCAATCCAATTTATAAGATCAACTCTTTCATTTCTAATCTGTACTATATAGCGCTTATATGTCTTTTTGTTAAACTCTTTTATATAGTCTATTTGATTAAAAGAACCGCTTTTTTTTCTTGCTATGTATATCACTCCTTTTCTTGACTATTTAAATAAACGGCGCTATAATTTATTTGCTTATTTTTAAACGCTATTCATTGACTTTTATGTCTATGAGTAAGCGCCCTTTTTTTATGTCTAAACTTATTTTTATATGAAGCTTAAACAACAATTTATTTAATAGGCTTATAAACTTATCCATACTATCAAGTCCAACCTAAGCAATTTATAGTTGTCTTGGCTTGGCTTTATGAGTAAGCGCCGTTTGTTTTGTGTAAGCTTTTTATTTAGCTTACAGTTACATTATAAACATATATGACTATATGCCAACATAAAAATTAAATTATTTTTTTTGTACTCATTTTTTTAAAAAGCTTTTAGTTTTGCAAAGGTGCTTGCTAGCGTCTATTTAAAAGGCTTTTGAGCGTGTTCGGTTCTAGTCTTATAACATATAGTTAACAGACTAGTAATATATACATGTATGGACGTGGTGAGCGTCCTTTTTTTGTGGGCGTTGCTTCAGTTCCAGGAAGACAATGGACGCGCTTAAACATATGGAACGGGTGCGCATGATTCAATGTATTGGAGTGATGCAAGACTTATTGCATATATAAGAACGTGCGCGCGTGTTCTATTAATGTAGTCATGGTCATGGTATGAAAGAACGCTTACAACAATACATGTTGAAAGATGTTTCAACACAACAATAAATATATGAATGTCATATGATTGAAGCTGTGAGCAGTGCGGTGTGGTAGTAGCTGCATAGGTTTGATTTTTAACCCTGAAAGCGCCCTGGCATGGATCAGATCAGCATAGACCGCCCCTATCTTTCAAAAAGTTTTTTGCGCTCAGGGGAACGGCGTGGGGAGTTCAAAAAAACTGGGTTATGAGCGCATGAGAGGGGGTAAAATCTGAATTTCTTCATTTTGTACAGTGTACAAAGAAAAACCGTGATATTCTGTAGTCGTGAAGATTGGAAAACATCTTCTGAACAAACAAGGTAGTTCTTGGATTGTTTCATTATGTCGTGCCCGTTGAAAAAGACCTGTGGAAACATGGGTCTTTTTCATATCACTGCATTCAAAGTGTTTACTGTTTAGATTGTCGTCCTTTCCTTTAAATCTGTTAACTAAAACTTTGAATGTAGCGATATGAAAAAATATTATGGTTCAGAAGCAACGAAAACAGGCGCTAGAAATTATGCTAGAAAATTTTACTCAAGCAAGGCTTGGGAAAAGAAAAGCAAAGCGTATAGAAAGGAACATCCACTTTGTGAAAGATGTTTGAAAAAAGGTATCTATACCAGGTCAACTTGTGTGCATCACAAAGTACACATTGACCAGGACAACTATAGAGATATACACATTCTATTTGGCGATTCTAATTTGGAAGCGTTGTGTGACTTATGCCATGCTGAAGAACATTCCAAACGTAAACCATCTTTTGAATTTGATGAGAACGGAATGCTTATAGGATGTGGAAGGGAGGATGATGAATGCAAAAAGGAGCATGGAAAAAAAGAATCAATTCACAACTAGAGAATTTAGGCACATTTTCTCCTGAATATTCGGTTGCGGTTGATTCACTTGCAGATGCATTGGCCCAATATGATTCGACAATGAAACAATGGAGAGATTCGAGTAAAGCAAATGGCTACAAATCACTACAGATGGTTGTTGAATATACGAACAAGGGCGGTGCAACGAATTTATCACGCTCACCATACTACATTATTACCGTTCAATTACGTGATCAGATCATGAAATACTGCAAAGAACTTGGCTTGTCACCTACTTCACTTTCAAAAACAACAGAAGTATCCGGAAAAAAAGGTGATGAATTGGATGAGTTCATGAGCAGATTTAAATGAAATATCTAGACATTTATAAAGAACGTATTAAATCGGGTGAAGATGTAGTCGGTAAGTGGATAAAACTTAATCTTCAATATGTTGAAAGAGGTTTAGCAAATGGAGATTTCTTCTATGATGAGAAAAAAGCAGAAATGCATATAGCGTTTATTGAAACGTTTTGTCATCACGTAGAAGGAAAAACAACAAAAGTAAAGCTTGAGCCTTGGCAAAAATACTATATTGCATGCATATTCGGACTTGTTGATAAGAATGGAAAAAGGCAGTTTCGTGAAATACCTACGGTCATGGGCCGAAAACAAGGAAAATCATTTCTTTGTGCAGGTATTGAACTTGATGTTGGATTTACTTCTGATGAAGCAGGTATGCAGATATACAATATAGCGCCAAAGTTAAAACAAGCGCAGATTATTTACAATGTTCTGTATCAAATGATGGAACACTCTAAAGCGTTGAGTCAAAGAGTGAAAAAACGTAGAACAGATATCTACATGAAACAGAACAATTGTAGATGGGAGCCAATTGCCTTTGCATCTAAGAAGTCAGACGGATTTAACCCATATTTGACAATCTTTGATGAGTTTGCAGCCTGGGAAGGTGAAGCGGGTATGAAAATGTACAACGTTATGTTGTCGGCAGGTGGTGCAAGACCTGATCCACTTTATATTCCTGTAAGTACCGCAAACTATATTGATGAAGGATTATATGATGAATTATTTGTTCGTGGAACATCTGTTTTACTTGGTACGTCTGATGAAAAACAAATGTTGCCTTTCTTTTATATGATTGATGATATTCAAAAATGGGATGATCCTATTGAATTAAGAAAAGCAATGCCAAACCTTGGAATATCGGTTTCTTATGAATATTTGCAGAATGAAATTTTAAAAGCACATAGCTCACCTACATATAAGGCGGAGTTTATAACAAAGTATGCGAATATCAAACAGAATTCAACGGAAGCATTATTTAGTGCCGAAGATATTAACAAAGTTAAAGGTGAAGAACTTAGATTTGAAGATTTCGCACATACATATGCAGTTGGTGGAATTGACTTGTCACAAACAACCGATTTAACAGCCGCATCTGTAGTTATACGAATTCAAGAGCAGGACTACATATTTACTCATTTTTGGCTTCCAACATTAAAAATCAAGGAGCTAGAGGAAAGAGACAAAATACCATATACAAGATTTATTCAATTGGGATATTTAAGTCCAAGTGGGGAAAACTTTGTACGGTATGAAGATGTTACTGAATGGTTTGAAATGCTACGTAAGAAATACAAGATTTATTGCGTGGTCGTTGGATATGACCGTTATTCGGCACAATATCTTGTGGATGATATGAAGAAATATGGATACAAGATGGATGATGTCATTCAGGGAACTAACCTTACACCGGTTATTAATGAATTTACGGGATATGTAAGAGACGGATTTGTTCATACAGGAACAAATGGATTATTACAAGCACATATGTCTAGTGTGGCATTAAAGAAAGTTGCGGAGGACAATCGTGTCCGCATGATTAAAACTGATCCAAGAAAACATATTGATGGGTATGCATCTGTTATTGATGCATATACAGTAAGACAAAAATGGTGGGATACATTTAAATACCGCCTTGAAAACAAGAAAAGGAAGGTGAATTAGTGGCTAAAAGCAGAAGAAAAAGATTTGGTTTGCTAGGAAGTCTGTTAGGACTAAATAAGCCAGCACCTAAACAAAATCAATTACATTCAATGTTTGCAAGCTTAGGTGGATATTCACCGGTATATTCATCATATGATGGTGGAATATATGAGATTGGACTATGCAGAGCATGTATCAATCGAATTGCCACGTCATGTGGGAAGGCTTCACCTGAACTGACAAACAAAGACTACAAAGCTAAGATATATAACTATTTGGTTAAGAAAAAGCCAAATCCTTATATGACAGCTAGTCAATTTTACAAAAGATTGGCAACTATCTATTTTTCAGAAAACAATGCTTTCATTATTCCAATTGAAGATGAATATGGAATGATAAAAGGATTATGGCCAGCAGTACCAACTCAGTGTCAGTTAAAAGAAATCAATGGTGTAGTTTATATTTATTTTGATTTCATCTATGGCGAAAAAAAATTGATTGAATACAGTAAAGTAGGACATCTAAGGCAAATGCAGTATAAAAATGATTACTTTGGTGATACGAATGATGCATTTGATACAACAGCTAAATTGATGCTTGCTCAGGAAGAAGGAGCAATTAATGCGATTAAGTCGAGTTCTATCGTTCGATTCTTGGCTAGAATTTCAACACCGATTGATGATGACGAGGATTACAAGGAACAACAGAACATGATCTTAAGAAATAACCTGAACAAAAATGAAACAGGTGTATTTCTTGTTGATAATCGTTTTGATGAAGTAAAACCAATTGAAAGTAAACCACTATTAGTGGATGCCAAGCAGAAGCAAGCAATTGAAAATAGTGTATACAGCTATTTTGGAATTAGTGAAGCTATTTTACAAAATAAATATAAACCTGATGAATGGAATGCATTTTATGAATCAATTATCGAACCTTTCTTTATTGAAGTTGGAGAAGTGTTGAGTGGAATGTTATATTCCGTAAATCAGATTATGAATGGTAGTGAAATCATTCTAACAAGCGATCGTTTACAGTATGATTCGACACAAACAAAATTGAATGTTGCGACTCAAATGTTTGACCGTGGAATGATTGATACAGATGGGGCATTGAACATTATGAACAAAGCGCCTTTACCAAATGATGAAGGTAAGAAACGTTTTATTCGAGGTGAATACATCCAGGTAACTAAATCAAATCAAGGAGGAATTAGTTACAATGGCGAAACCGAACCACAGCAAAATCCAAATGCGCTCGATCCCGTTCCAAATGAACCCGGTAACGGAAAACAAACGGATTGATACTCAATACTATGTTGAAGGATATGCTACTACATTTGAACCTTATGTGCTTTATCGAGATTACGCAGGTAATGATGTATATGAGTTGATTGAGCGTTCAAGTTTGGACAACGCTGATATGAGTGATATCATCTTCCAATTTGATCATGGAGGAATGGTATATGCACGTACAAGCAATGGTTCACTTATTGTTGAAGTGGATGAACACGGATTGTTTGTTGCAGCAGATTTAGGAAGAACAGAAGCTGCAAAACGTTTGTACGACAGTATTCAGGCAGGAATGGTTACTCAGATGTCATGGCGATACATGGTGGATGAGGAATCATATGATAGAGATAAAAAGATGTGGACAACACGTAAAGTATCAAAAATTTATGATGTTTCGGCAGTGTCGATTCCTGCAAATGATCAAACATCTATTGAAGCAAGGGCAAAGTCTTTAATGGATGAAGAACGGGCTAAAAAAGAAAGTGAAAAGAAACGAGAAAGACTGAGTTTGTTGTTGCAGATTAAGGAGGCTATTAATTAATGTTTACAGAGCAACAACTAGCAGCATTCAATGCAATGAATCACGAACAGATTCAAAAAAGATTTAAAGAAATTCAAGATGAGGTCAACAAAAACGATCCTAATACAAACTTGGAAATGTTACAGGCGGAATTTGATATCTTGCAAAAACGTGACAAAGAATTAAAAGGCCAGGTTGCACAACGTAATGCGTTCTTAGACACTATGGCAAAATCAATTGAAGATGAAGATGAAATTTTTGTTACACAACAGGAACAAGCTCGTAACAAAGCACATCCATCAATGCCTAAAGGATTGTCAGAACGTAAAAAGGGAATGGAAGACGATATGGAATATCGTAGTGCATTCATGGAATTCGTTCAAAAAGGAAAACAGTCAGAAATCTTAAGACAACGTAGTGCAGAAGCAGGTGTGGCAGCTGATCTAGGTATCTTAATTCCCGAAACAATTGTTCAAAAAGTAATGACTGAATTAAGTAAATCACGTGGTTACTTATACAATGCAGTATTACATACAAATTTCCGTGGTGGTGTTAAATATCCTATTGGTTCATTCAAGGCAACATTTAAACGTATCACAGAAACAACAGTGTCTGATCGTCAAAAGGCCGGTTCTGTTACAGACTTTGTACAATTCGGATATTTGATTGGTGAAATTCGTTTAGCACGTACATTACTACAAACTGTATTAACTGTAACTGCATTTGAAACTAAGTTAGCAGAAGTTATTGTAGAAGCTTATTTGGAAGCTATGGATCGTGAAATCTTAACAGGTGAATCTTCAAAAAATGAATGTGAAGGTATCTTAACAGAAGCTAATAAAGTATCAGTTAGTCGTATTAAAGCGGATCATATTATTGAATTCACAGAAGCAGAAATGAAAGATTGGAAATCATGGCAAACAAAATTATTTGCGAAGATTCCTTTATCAATGCGTAAATTAAAACCTGAGTTTGTTATGACTCCTGCTACATATGAAGCAAACATTAAAACATTGGCCGATGATAATAATCGTCCTGTTTATGCAGAAACATATAATCCTATTGATGGTGCAGAACGTGCTACATTCAAAGCTAGAACAGTTAATTTCGTTGAAAATGATACATTCAAAGATTTTGATGATGCACAAAACGGTGAATATTTCGGTATGTATTGGGTAGGAAAAGAAGCCTATGCAATCAACTCAAATATGCAGTTTGGTGTGAAGAAGTACTGGGATTATGAAAGAAATGAGGAAGTAACTCAGGCATTAGTTATCAATGATGGTAAAGTATTAGATCCTCAATACATCTTCTTGTTAAAAAAAAAAGTAGCTTAAGCAATGGAGATGTTACAAAAGATGAAAGCCAAACAGGAACACAATCATTAAATGATGAAGAACCTATTGTATTAGATGATGAGCCTAAGAAAACCACTCGAAAAAGCGGTACGAAGAAAGCTTAGGTGATAGATAATGGCATTCAATATTTCTGAAAGCCTTCTAGAACGTGTTAGAACTGCTGCTACAAGAGCAAAATCACGTGCATATGATGATGAAATTAAAACATATATCAATGCATGTTTATATGATTTGGATAGATTAAATATCTTATTTGATGAAGATGATTTAGAAGATGAAATTGTAGTAGCGGTAATAACATATGTAAAGTCAAAATTTGGTACAACGGAGGCTTCAGAAAAGGAAAAAATGGCTAAAACATATGAGGATTTACGTCAGATTCTTATGACAGATAAATCCCATAAGAAGGTGAGATAGTATGGCATATGAATATACTCGTGAGAATAATCTTTATTATGATGTGGCATATCTGATTGAAAAAGAAAGATATGTTGATGAAGATGGTGTGGAACGTGTTAATGAAACGGAGAAGGAAGTATTTTGTCGAGTTGGTGGAATTTATTCAAAAGAATTTAATGAAGCCTACCAGGCAGGCATACAGTTAGCGTATAAGCTTGTTATTCCTACTATTGATTACAATGATGAAACAACAGTGAAATACAACGACAAAAAGTATGCGGTTTATCGTACGTTCCCATCCGGAGATACGATTGAACTATATGTTCAACAGGATGCTGGAGAATGGAAACAGTAAGACAACAAATCGTTGCCAAATTCACTGAACTTTTAGGTGAAGGACAATTTGTATACGGCAGTTTCAAATCAAAACCCCATACCCCCTATGGGAATTATGCATTGGATTATACAAATAATTACTTTGCAGACAATAGAACGTATTGTAAGATTGGAACTTACATATATAGATTAGTGACTGATCAAAAAGATTTTGAATTAGAAGCTAAAATCGAAGACATGTTTGATGAATTAGAAATACCATACCAAACCATCACAGATGATGATATAACAACTCAAAAAGTACACTGTACAGAATGGGCGGTGACATTAGTTGGCCGTCAATGATGTATATTGCGATATGTCGCAGCTTGGGCCTGAAATCAGAAAGATTATTCAAGAATATAAAGAGCATTCTTTGGCGCAGATTGATAGAGCAGTAGAAGAAACTACAAAAGATTCTAAAGATATTATTAAAGCTAAGGCCAATGTAGACGATAGAAACACACGCAGAAAGGGCAAATATAAAAGATCTATAACATATAAGATAGAACGTGAATTAGCGCATACACGCGGTGTTATTTATGCGAGTGGCCATGAATACTCATTAACACATTTATTAGAAAACGGACATAATTTATGGAATTCTCCTAGACGTACACGTGCATTTAAGCACTGGAAAGATGGAGAAACAAACGCAATCAAGGAACTGCCAAGTTTAATCGAAAAATATTTGAAAGGATAAAAACTATGGCAGATAAAAACAAAGTACGATTCGGTCTAAAAAATGTACATGTATGTTCTATTACAGAAAGTGCAGGATCAATTACATATGGTACGCCTACTGCATGGAAAGGTGCTAAATCATTAACTCTAGATCCAGAAGGAGATACAAATACATATTATGCAGATAACACTGCGTATTTCACAACGAATACAAACAATGGATATTCAGGAAGTTTGGAAATGTCTGAAATTCCGGAAGAAATTGAAAAAATGATTTTCAATACAGTGACAACAGAAGAAGGTAACTTAGCAGAAGATGCAAATGTGTTGCCTAATAATGTTGCGTTGATGTTCCAATTTGAAGGTGATGTAAGTGCTACAAAACATATCTTCTATAAGGTTGTATTTGCTCGACCAAATGTAGAAGGTGAAACAAAAGAAGAGAGCACTGATCCTGCTACTACATCAATGGATATTACGGCTGTTCCTGTAGAACAAGGTGATCATCAATGGGTAAAGTCAAAATGTCGTAAAGGCGATACAAATTATGAGAATTTCTTTACAACTGCACCAACATTACCTACTCCAAAAGCTGGTGAAATGTCCCAGGAAGAAGGTACACCAGTAGTTGTACAAAGCGATAGTGGCAAGGAAGTGAGCACATTATAAGAGGGGCAACCCCCTCTTTGTGAGGTTATATGGAACAGACATTAAGTATTGATGGTAAAAAATATAATTTATTGTATAAAGGCAAAACGGCTAGCATTTATAGAGATTGTTTCAACAGAGATTTGTTAGTGGATATTCAGGAAGTACAAATCAAATTTGGTGAAGCTATCGAAAAAAATGTTCGTGAAGGAAATCCTGATCGAGATCCTTATTTCGTTTTATTGCAAGCAAATGGATCTTTATTTTTTGAAAGATTAGTTTGGGTATGTATCAAAACATATGACACATATCATGGAAAAGAAACAAAAGCGTTCCAAGATTTTGTGGATGAAATTGAAGATTATCAAACCTATGTAATGAGCGGAGTTGTTATTCTAGAACAAGTTATCAATGCGAATAAAGCAACAGTGCAAAATGAATCAGATGAAGTGATTACAGATGATAAAAAAAAAGAAGTGTAAGCTACACTGATTTAGTATTAGGCGGATTAAATTTAGGATTAAAAATAGATGAAATAGAGGATATGGGCATAGGAAGATTGTTTGATTTAATTATTGCACGTGGAAATATGCAGCACAAAGTAAATAATTCAAAAAACAAAATTCGTATTCGTAAAGCAGTCCAAAGCGACTTTGACAGATTTTAGGAGGTACTAAAATTGTCAGGTTATAGTCAAGTAAGAGGTATCTCCGTAAAAATTGATGGAGATACTACAGGCTTTCAAAAAGCGATAAATAAAATAAAGTCCGAAACAGCAGGATTAGATAAAACAATGTCAAAACTGAAATCTTCTATGAAATTCAACGAAGGAGATTTTCAGTCGTTTGCGACTTATCAGAACTTGTTACAAGATAAAATCAAAAGTACAACTAAGCAATTAGATTTGTATAACAAAAAGTTGATGAATTATCCAAAGACACAGAAGCAGTGGTCAGATGCGGTTGCTTCTGCATCAAAGTCTATTGATAATTACACTCATACGTTTAATTCTTTGAATAAAGAATATACAGATAACAATAAACAAATCAATGCATGGAAAGAAGCTATTGCGAATGGTACGCGTTCGGCAGAACAAGGCGAAAATGCTATACAAAGATTAGCTTCACGAAATGTCACTTTAAAAGAAGCAATGGATGATTGTACTTCAGGCATTGCCGAACAAAAAAAGGTGTTGGTTGATTTAGGTAGTACGTATGAAGATTCTCAACGCACATATCTAGGTTTAAAAGCAGGTGCTTTAGGACTTAAAAATGAATTGGCAGGTATGTCAAAATCATTCATTTCAACGAATGAAACATTGTTAAGACTGTATGATACGTTAGGAAAAGTAAGTTCAAAAACAGAACAGTTTGCGAACGCAGTAAAACCATTGTCTATGCTATCTTTTGCAGGTATTGCAGCCGCTACTAAGACGGCTATTGAGTTTGAGGATGCATGGACTGGTGTTACAAAAACAGTAAATGCAACCCCTCAACAGTTTAAAAAAATCAATGCAGGCTTAAAAAATCTTGCACAAACTACATCGAGTACCTATCAAGATATTGCACATTATGCAGAACTTGCAGGACAAATGGGTATCCCTACAGATTCTATTGTTGGATTTACTAAAACGATTACAGAATTGGGTGATACTACAAATCTTGTTGGTGAAGAAGCAGCACAAAGTATTGCCAAGTTCTCAAACGTAATGGTTTCGCAGTCTAAAAAGACAAACACATATTATTCTCGTTTAGGTTCTACAATCGTAGACTTGGGAAATAAATTCTCAACAACTGAAGCAGATATCATGGCAATGGCAACACGATTAGGTGTTGCAGGTAAGATGGTAGGCTTTAACTCTAACCAAGTATTAGGATTATCAACCGCATTATCTTCATTAGGAATTGAAGCTGCTGCCGGTGGTAGTTCTGTTTCTAAAATGTTGAAGACAATTGATCTATCTGTTTCTACGGGAGATAAGAAACTACAGAAGTTTGCAGAAGTGTCTGGCATGACTTCTCAACAATTCCAAAAGGCTTGGGGAGAAGATGCAGCGGGAACATTCTTAAAGTTTGTAGAAGGTATTGGAAAATCGGCGGATGTTACAAAAACATTGGATGAATTAGGCATTAAGGAAGTACGACAAGCACAAGCAATGGGTGCTTTGGCGCAAAGTTCGGATGTATTGGCTAGTGCATTAAATGTTTCTAAAAATGCCTGGAATGACAATACGGCAATGGCAAACGAAGCAGAAAAGCGTTATGCGACATTGAAATCTCAGTTATCTCAAACATGGGAAGCAATTAAACAAGCTGGTGATGAATTAGGTCAAGCATTTGCACCTACATTAACAGATCTATTAAAGATAGTAAAAAAGGCAGCTAACGCATTCTCTAATTTAGATGAAGGAACGCAACAGACAATCGCAAAGATGTTATTGTTGACGGCAGCCGCTTATCCAACCGCAAAAGGTGTAAGTAAAGTAGCTGGTGCAACGCAAAGCGCTGTTAAGTTCTTTACTAAAGCCCATCCAAGCTTAGAAAAAGTAGCGGATGGATTTGGAGATGCTGCAAAAGCAGGAGAATTAGCTAATACTTCTGTACTTTCTTTGGCAAAAGGTTTTGTGCTAACACATCCAGCAATCACTGCTGTTACAGTTGCACTTGGTGCTTTTGCAGGTGCTGTTGTTTGGGCGGATAAAACGCGCAAGGAAGCGATGGAAACTGCAAATAAAGAGCTTGCATATAAAGATACAGATTATGCAGTTACATTAAAAGTTATTGATGGTTATGAGAAGTATGCAAAGTCAATGTCTAAAGTTAAGACAAGCATGGGTGAAATTGTAACTCAGTATACGCAAAACAACAAAACCGCAAGTCATTTGATGAAAACAATTGAAGATCTTAACGCAAAAGAATCTTTAAATGCTACACAAAAAACTATGCTTGCAGAAGCAGTTAGGGAGTTAAATCAACTTTATCCTGATTTGGGAGTAGAAATTGATGAGAATACTGGCAAGCTAAATCTTAATAAAGATGCACATTATGAAAGTATTGATGCGATCAAAGAAAGAATCACTCAGATTCAAGAAGAAGCAAAACAAGAAGCGTTGGCAAGTATCGCAAAGAAAAATGCCGCTTCTCAATTAAAAGCGGAATTAAAGAATGCAGAGCTTACGGAAAGTATTAAGAGTACGGCAGAAGCATTTAAAAACTTATCTAAAGAATACATAGATGGAAAAATTTCAATGCAAGAATATATGAATCAAACAAGTGCATTGAAAGAAACGGTATCTACATTATGTACTGATTTAGCAGATTCTTATACGAAACTACATGAAACACAGACTCAGGCTATATTGCAGTCTAATTATTTAGAAACGCAGTCATTTGAACAGATGGGAACAACTATGAAGGCACAGTTGACCGATATTGCGGCACAGGCAGCTCAAGCGGGTATTCGCATTCCTGTTGGTATTCAAGAAGGAATTACAAACGGTACTGCAAATGCCGTAGAAGCAGCTAATTATATGGCTACTTTAATGAATTTAAATCAATTGGTAGATCAAGCTGGTATGATTGGTGGCTCTATTCCTATGAATGTAGCAAATGGAGTTTTAGCAAATTGTAGTAGTATTTCGGATGCCACGAATGTAATGAACAAATTAATTACATTGGCGCAAGCGGTTCAAAGTGTTGGCTTAGAAGGTCAGGAAATCACATCAGAAACTGCACAAAAAATAGCCGATGGACGAATGACGGTTGGTGAAGCTGTCACGGAAATGATGCAAGAAGCTGATCCAAATATGGAAAAAGCCGGAAAAAAGCTGAAAAATCAAGCAGATAAATCTATCACCGGTATTGCTGATGCATTTGCGAATGATGGTACAACATCATCGGCCGTTGGAAAAATGGGTGGAAAGATGGAAAAATCTTTGCAACCTCATTTAGACGGTATGGTTACAAGCTCTGCTAAAGCTTATTCAGATATTAAATCAAATATTGATAAAGCTCAAAGTTATGCAGACAGCCATCCTATCACAGTTACACAACAGACTATAAAAAAGACAAAAGTTGTTTATGGTGATGACAATAAAAAATATTTCCCACAATCTTTGTTTAATGCGGATAAACCTGTTGTTGACACGGATATTATGCCAATGAGTGCAGATGCAATCGCTACATATTCTGATATCAGTCCGTATGCATCTGTTGCGAATGCTACAACAGCTATTATGGGTGGAACTACATCACGAAGCTATGGAAACGTTGGTAATATAAATTTGAGTGCAATCACAAATAGATTGGATCAAATGATTAATGCGATTGGAAATTGTGATCTAACAATCAATCTACAACCTATGCAATTGGATGGAAATGTTGTTACAGATACTGTACAAGAAATTATATCAATTCGAGATATGTTGAAATCATGGGGAAATGGAGGTTCATAGAATGTATCATTTTAGATTTACACCTGAAAATAAACTGCGTTATACACAAAATATTATGTATTTATTAAAGGTAAGTGAGCGCCCTGTTATTCCTATGGCAGAGGAAATTGTAGAAACATCTACACTTGGTGACGGTACTACATCGTATCGTCATACAGGTGTATATCAAGATCGCAAAATTCCTGTTAAATGCAACTTTGTTTTAAATAGCAAGAAAGAATATCTAGATCGTATCTATAAAATCCAACAATATTTCAATGGGAATAAAGGAATATTGGAGTTAACTAGTGATGATAGAGAACATTATTGGAAGGTAAAAAATGTAACGTTTGATATAGATTCAAGAGACTTTGGACGAGCAAGCGAATTTACAATCACATTTATTTGTGAACCTTACAGATACGTAAATAAGTATTCAAGACCATACGATATTGTAAGTGGTAAAAAGGTAGAACTTGCGAATTATTATGAAACAGCATATCCAATCTATCGTTTATATAACACTTCTATGAATGCGAAAAACATTACGATCAATTGTAATGGAAACGATTTTACAATCACAAATCCTTTCAATGGTACATCGGATATTTCGTATGTTGAAATCAATACAGAGAATTCTTATATGAAAACATACTATAAAAATGGAACGTATAAATATGACACATTGAAAACAAGTGGATCTTTTGACGTACTTAAATTTAATTATGGTTCAAATAATGTATTGATCACAACAGATATTGGTGCTATTCGTGCAGAAATTATACGTAATTATAGGGAGAAATAAAGATGATTCATTTATTCTTTTCTAGAAAAAAAACAACATATGCACAAATGAAAGAACGTAATGGAGATGTGATTTTAAAACATTGTGTTAGTGCTAAAGCAGTATTTGAAAGAAATTCTATTTGGTGCGTAGAAATAGAATTTCCAAAAAGTGATTTGATGGGTATGGAAATCAGTGATGAATCCGTGTTTAAAGTTGACATAAACTTTGAAGAACCTCAGTTATATAGAATTGCGTATCCAAAATACAACAAACAAAGCGATACATATACTTGTTATGCAACGCATGTATTCTTTGATTCTCAAAAAGAAGTGTTTGTGTTTGATGATCGTACTATGAGTGGTACGTGGCAAGATGCAGTGAATACCGCAAATGATATTATTACAAATTCACGGCCCAATTATCCTTATAAAATTTATGGACATGGGGAATATGCAAATTATGCGAATGTTAGTGCAGAAGATGAAAAAATCGTTTATTTCCGAAATGTTCAGAATAGTGGGTATTGCTTAGATGTTCCAGGTGCAAGTGAAGATGCATCTATACAATTACAGATGTATCAAAGAAACAGAACGTCTGCACAGACTTTCATGTTGAAAAAAGTAGGGTCAAACGAATATGGAGATATATATGGAATTTTATCTTTATGTTCATGTAGATGGTTGAAATTGGATTCAGGAAAGGTTGTGTTAGGAAGTCTTTCCGAAAGCCCTTCAGATAATTCTGAGAAATGGTTGTTCATAAATAATGGATCTAGTTATGATATTGCACCATATGAAAACGTAGGTTATAGCATTTATCCTAGTTCAACAAGCATCGGAAACGGAAATAAAGTTATCGTTGCAGATAAAAGTGTAGGAAATGCTTGTAAATGGATGATTGAAGATGTGGATTCCACACAAACGGCATATTGGGTTCGATATAATCTGATTCAATGTTTGTTTGGAACAGAAGAAAATTCTATGATGAACAGATGGCCTGAATGTGAAAGAAATAGATTTGTTGCGATGTTCAATAATTATGACTGTTATTTTGGAAATTCAGATTATTATGCTTCCAATTTGAAGCCAAATGATTTCTTTATAAGTAATAAAGAAATGTCAGAATATACTCAGAAAAAATCAATGGAAAATGTAGTTACAGGAATCATACCTAAAGCGTACAATGGACGCATTTTACCAAATCACGAGATTATCAAGGCTAGTAATTGGGATACAAACGAAATTCACAGAATTGATGTGAAAGAATATTCCGATATTAAATTGATTGCGGATGATTCACAAGCAAAGAAAACAACATTGGGCGTATTTACAAATGAAGCGAATTTTAGAAACTATCTTAGAATACAGACAAAAAAATCTTTGGAGAAAGAACTGCAAGAACCAAAAACAGAAACTTCTATTAAATTTGAAGAACTATTTTCATCTAATGTGCCTGATGCACAGATGTTAAAGTTAAATGATTCGATTTATGTAGAAACTCAGTTTGGTAAAAGGGAAAAATTTTATTTAAACAAGCTGACCTATAACTTGATTAACGAACTTCCTGAAGATTTAGATCTTGTATTAGAAAGTGAGGTATAACATGGCGATTGTATATAGTCATTTAACTGTAAGTCTTACAAAAGAAAATTCTGATTTAATGTTGGAAATGCTTCAAGGAGATACAGGACGAGGACTTATTGTATTTGTGAGTGATGATGTGATTGTAGATGAACCATCAGAAACTGACTCATCATTAACGGCTACGCTGTGGATTGAAAAACCAAGTGGATTAAATGTAAGTGTGGATGCGACTAGTGTATCACGATTTGAAAACTCGAATGCATATGAAATTACATTTTCTGACACAGAAACGTTTGCAAATATTCTAGCAGAAGCAGGTATTGTAAGTGCTGAAATCGTATTGAGTTCAGATAATACATTTGTAACTTCATTCACATTTAAAATTAAAGTTGTAAAGAATTTTGCGTTAGATAGTGGTATTGATTCAACAGAAAATTTTAAAAATCTGTTAGATGCGATTGCAAAGGCACAAACAACTATTAAAACATTGGAAGGATATCAAAAACAATTTGATGATCGATTAAAGCTTACTGTAAATGTACGTAGTGGAACTACAGATCCTACTGTACAAGATGGTGATAAAGCTGGGGATATCTATATAAAATACGAGGAATAGTGTATGACTATTTTAGCAACGTTAACCTATAATCCGTATTTAATGCTTACGTTTGAATCTTACAACGAGAGATACGAAGGTTCGTATCCTAATTTAAGATTTAAAGCGGATGTAAGGTTTAAGTACACCGGAAACTTCAAAATCCAAGCAAACAATGTTGTTACTCTTGGAGGACTTTCTAAAACTATTTCAAGGTGGGATTTAAATTATATTCAGGATTCAGGATGGTATTATCTAGGACAGATTAATGAACCTATGTACTGCAATAGACAACGGTATTTTGAATGGGATGCGAGTTGTCAAGGATGGCCTAATTTATCAGGAAAAGCAAGATTGACTACACCATTAATTGATTTACCATCATATGATGCATGGATATCAGGTGTTGGAAACAATGACATTTCAATTTTTGGAAAGTTGAAAACCAATCCATATAACTTATATACATTACGTTTATATTCTAATAAGGATGAACAATTTGTAAGTAATAATTTAAATGGAAATTATTCTTTTACTGGCCTTACTCAGAAAACACAATATGAATTTCATGTAGAACCTTATATGGCAGACTGTAGCGGAAATAGATTGTCACAAACGGTATTAAGGGCCACTACATTGGAAAACTACGCTTCTGTATATGTAACTTATGTAGATTTTGAAATTATCAAAGGTAGTGGAAATACAGATGATGTGAAATTCACTGTACATACATCGGATGATGGACATGTTAAATCAGTAACATACAAAGATGGCTCAAGCCAAAATACAGTGAATTCTAGAGAATTTACGCTATCTTCTATTCCAAAAAATACAGAAAAAACGATTCAAGTACTTGTTACAGATTCGTTAGACAGAACATCTTCATGGGTGAACGTTAAATTCAATACAACGTTTACACATATTGAAGTGTGGAGGTTTGATGGAACAAGATGGAAACGTGGCTATTCATTAGCAGTTACACAGAATAGAAGTAATTATCAGTTATGTAGATTATTTGTTTTTGATGGATTGGAATGGAAAAAGGCAATTCTATATAAGTAGAAGGGAGGAGCACACATGGAGATAAAAAGAGATCATATTTTTATTCGTCAAGGTGATACTATCATTTCTGAAATATCTTTTAATTTCAAAAGTGGAAACACATTTATACCTGGAGAAAAAGATCAATGTTTATTTGTTATTATGAAAAATTTTAAAATGGTTAAATGTGTTGAAATTAAAGATGATTTAAAAATCAGGTGTCCTACAGATGATTTAGAAGTTGGAACTTATTCTTGGGCTATTCGAGTAATGGCAAATGGTATTCATGATACACCGTTATCTGGTACATTGATAGTAAGAGGAGGGTAGAAATGGCTAAATTAAATGCAACTTTAAGTTTTGACTTAGATACATATGCAGGTGTAGATAATGAAACGCTTGTCATTGATGCACGTACTCGTGAGATTTATATTCCTGATCCTGAAAACGTATTTGGTGTTCAATACGATAAAGATTCTAAATATATTCGGTTTAGGGTTATCAATACAGTTTCAGAAATATTTAAAATGGAAGATGCTTTAATACGAGTTAATTATCGAGATTCAAAAAACATTATCGGGTCAAGTATAACCACAGATAAAGTCACTTACTATGATACATGTGAATTTGCCTGGATTGTACCTAATAACGCATTAAAAAATAAAGGAGATCTTTATTTTGTGGTTAGTGCGGTTATTGTAGATGACGATGGAATTATTCAAAAAAGATGGGCTACTACACTATCAAGAGTTGTTACTCCTGAAAGTATATATTCAAAATCTGCTTCATTAGATCAAAATGAACGAGATGAGATTGCAATGCTGCTTTTATTAGTGTCCGAAAAGTGCAATCAAGCAGTGGAGGATATAAGAGAAGCACGTGATACAGGTGTAACAACGATTACAAATATCAAAGATTCAGGGATTAAAGAATTAAATGATTTGATTTCCAAGTATGGCATACGTTTTGAGGATTTAAGTGTTCTGAAATCTAGAGTAGATCAATTATTCGATTCAGGAAACTTGCCTGATGCCAATACTGAAATAACGGATATTCGTATAGGATATGACGGAACAATTTATTCAACAGCTGGAAATGCGATGAGAATACAGATTTCTAATATTATGGAAATGATATTAGATAACCATTTTTATACACCTTTATTAATTGATATAGATTCTGAACTGATAGATGAAGAAAATAACATATTGCAAGCAGATTGGCGATATAAAGTTGAATAGGTGAGATTATGAGACAAGGAACAACACCGACAATTGTTATAAATGTTAACAATATAGATTTAAGTGAATTAAAAAGTGTTTACATTACATTTGAGCAAGATGGACATCTTTTAAGAAAAGATATGTCTCAAATTGAAATTGAAGATGATGAAATTAGAATCACATTAACACAAGAAGAAACACTTAAATTCAAGAAAGGGATAGTTAACGTACAATTAAGAGCTATAACACAAGATGGATTAGCGATAGCAAGCTCAATAGCTACAACTACAGTACATAGAATCCTTGATAAGGAAGTGATTACATGATTTTAATGAATCAAGTTACGTTGGATGTTCAGGATGACTCAGAGCAGATTGATATAGAAGTAGATGGAAATAGTGATGATTTGAATTTAGAAGTCAAGGAACAATATGGAGGAGGTACATCCGATTACAACAAGCTAAAGAACAAGCCTAAATTAAATGGTAATGAAATCATTGGAGAGGTTGAAGAAATAGACCCAACAGTTCCAACATGGGCGAAAGCAGAAACAAGACCGGTATATACGCCGGAAGATATTGGAGCTATGGCAGAAGGTTCTGTAGCCTCGGTATCAACAAATGAATTAGATGAAATATGGAATAGTTTATAAGGAGGAAAAAAGAATGGCTATTGAATATTTAGATAAGAGTGGATTAACTCTATTAATCAGTAAAATTAAAACTGCATTAGGCGGAAAAGTTGATGTGGTAAGCGGTAAAGGATTATCGACAAATGACTATACGAATGCAGAAAAAAGCAAATTAAGTGGTATCGCAAGTGGTGCTCAAGTTAACGTGATTGAGTCTGTAAAGGTTAACGGTACAAAAGTTGAGCCAAGCTCAAAAGCCGTAGATATTTCAGTGCCTACAAAGGTATCGCAATTAACAAATGACAGTGGCTTTCAAAATGCTACGCAGGTTAATTCAACGATTACAGGAAAAGGGTATCAAACGCAATCACAAGTACAATCGTTGATTAATTCGGCAGTCGGTAATATTACATCAATTAGATATGAAAAGGTAACGAGCTTACCTGCTACAGGTTCAAATGGCGTTATCTATTTAATTGCACATTCACATGGAACTCAAGATATTTATGATGAGTATATTTGGCTTGCAGAATCCAAAACGTTTGAAAAGATTGGTAATACAGATATTGATTTATCAGGATATGTTAAGAGTTCAGAATTAACTGCAATCAGTACATCAGATTTAAGCGCAATGTGGGGTTAGTATATGGCTTTCCTATTCAAAGACAAAGCTTCTATTCAGTGGCTTGTCGATAGAATAAAGTCTGTAACCACATCACATAACGCATTGAATCAAATGGTGATGAATAATCACTTTACCACGAATTTGAACGCAACAAGCGCTCAAGAATTAGTAGATGAAAAAGGAAATACAATCCTAGCCGATTGGTCTTACGAAGTAGCAAGTGGGGAAGTTGGCACGGATTGGACATATAAAGTCAAGGAGGAATAACATGGCAGGAAAACAAGTGACAGAATTAGACGCATTACCTAGTTTCACTGATAATAGCTTATTGCCTGTACACAATGGTGCAGGATTAAAAAAAGGTTTATTATCGCAACTAGCAAATTACTTAGGAAATAAATTCAGTAATCCGAATTTATTGATTAATCCGGATTTCAGAATCAATCAAAGAGGTGCTACAAGCTACGAAAAACAAGGCTATTCAGTAGACAGATGGAAGATTTGGAATGCTACAGTTACACCAAGTACAAGTGGAGGAATCACTGTGAAGAATGACAAATACGCAGATACCGGAACTTTTGTACAGATTTTAGAGAACGCAACAGAAGGTGATTCTACATTATCGTGCTACGTAACATCTGTAAGTGGAACAGTGACAATGGTAGCAGATGATGATTCACAAGTAATATTGAAACAAGGATTAAATGTTGTACATACAAGTAAGAGCACAAAAAGCTTTATAATCTTTTTGAATCAAGGAACTAGCGTAACTCTTAAATGGGTCAAATTGGAGCAAGGAGAAGTAGCTACGGAGTTTATTGCGTCTAACCTTATAGAAGAGTATCCGAAGTGTCAAAGATATTTTCAATATATCCCGAAATTGTATTGTGTTCCGTTAATGCATACGAGAAATATAATTAATTCATCAGATAAATATTTCCAATCGACAAATGGCAACTTACCTACAGAAATGAGAATAAAGCCAACATTAAAATATAAAACGATTGGGCAAAGTGATGGTTCTACATTTGCCGATAACGCTTCGTTTGAACTTGATAGTAAATCAATTAATACTGTTACTCTTAGCTCCGTTGTAAGCAATTTCTCAATTACAGTTAACGAAATTACTTTAGACGCAGAAATTTATTAGGAGGAAATATGAACAACGAATATAAAGTATACGTATCATTACAAGATGGATACATCACATCTATTAATTCAGAAATCTTTTTATCACAAGAAGAAATTCAAGCAATGACAGAAATTGACCGAGGACAAGGCGATAAATACGCACACGCACAAAGTCAATATCTAGAAAAAGGATTAGTTGATGAACACGGAAGATATAACTACAAATTTGTAGAAGGTAAAGTAATTGAGGTTGCAGAAGCAGAAAAGCCTACAATTGAAGAACCAAAAGCAGTACCAACCGAGCAAGAGAAGATTAATGCACAATTAATGTTACAAATTGCACAGTTAAAAGCTCAATTGAATGGGGTGAAGTAGTATGAGTTATGAATTAATTAAATCGTATTATGAATTAGGCTTATTTACAAAGAGTGATTTAGAAATCTTTGCTTCTATTGGTTGGATTAGTGTAGAACAAATTGATTCTATTATTAATAAATAGGTGATGTTTCTATGAGTGGTGAATATCTTAGTGTTATTATATCTGCATGCATGCTTGTAATTGCATTTATTACGTATAATCGTGGCACACGCAAGATGGATGGAGAGAAAATATCCAATATGGCATTTTTGAAGAATGAATTGGAACATATTAAATCGGATTTAAGTGATATTAAAGATTCAATTTCAGAAATAAAAAAAGGAAGCAATTCAATGGAAGTGGAGCTTTCAGAATTAAAACAACAAATAATTACTTTGTTTAATCGTGTAAAAGCGTTGGAGGATCATAATAAAAATGGATATTAAAGATGCAAACAAGAAACTTCAGAATGTAGAAGAAAAAGTAGATAACATTTATGGTTTTTGCTCAAAATTAATTGATAGAAACTATAAAACAAGTAGAACGATTATTACAGTATTGGTTTTAGTGATTATTGTTCTTTATTCTACTATTGTTTGTTGTGGTTATTGGAAAGATGATCATGTGAATAATTGTTCTTGCAAAGCTAATTCAAACCAACGAATTTAATTAAGGCGGTGGTTTATATTAACAAAGCTAACAGATTAAAATAAATACGTCCTAATGATGCATTAATACTTATCAAATCTGTTGGATTAAGAAAGAAATATGAACAGGTTTTGATTATGAGATACGTGTATGATATGTCATGCACGGAAATTGCAGATGCATTATGTGTGGAAGTACAAACCATAAGGAACAGAGTATGCAAAGCAAGAAAAATGTTCGATAAATATGTGAGCAATCTATAATGGTTGCTCATTTTATTTTGGGTATTTTATGAGTATTATTCGAGTATTAAATTATTTGTTGCGTAACCATATAATTAAAGCGTAATAAAGAGGTGGTTGAAATGTATAACAATTATAATCCAGCACAAGCACGAATTGACAGTTTGATGCAACAAAGACAAATGATAGATCAACAAATTCAGCAAGTACAACAGTATGCAAATATTCCGCCTATCAATATTAATAATCAGATTACACCACAACAACAAGGAAATTTTGATTTTAATGGAAAATGGGTGAATAACGAACAGGAAGCTAAAAACTTTGCGAACGCAAATCTACCTACGATTTTATTTGATAATAACAAATCTATTTTCTATATGAAGGCTTTAGACGGAACATTTAAAAAGTTTAAATTTGAAGAAATCACGGAAGATAATTCTAACAGTATTGAAAATCGTGTAAATGGAATCGAAAAGAAATTAGATGATTTGATATGTGCATTAAGCAAACCACCAAAACAAGCTAATGAGCAACCAAAGAAAGGAGCACAAACAAAATGAATCCTTTAAAAAGTATTATGGGAAATATGAATCCTATGAACATGATGAATATGGGAAATCCCCAACAAATATTAATGAATATGTTGTCACAGAAAAATCCACAAGCATTTCAACAATTTCAAATGCTTATGAGCAGTGGCCAAAATCCACAAATGATTTTAAATCAGATGATGGGTAATTTAAATCCGCAACAAAAGCAACAACTGCAACAAATGGCAAAACAGTTTGGAATCAGGTAACAACGGCTAAACCGTTATTATAGAAAGAAAGGAGAACATATATGATGGAAAACGGAATGGGAATTCAACCAACTTACAACTTAGCCGAAAGAAATGACGGCTTTGGAGACGGAGGAGGTTGGTGGATTTGGATCTTGCTAATCTTCGTATTATTTGGATATGGAGGATATGGCAATGGAAACCTAACAAATGATTCTTTATTAAATGAAGAATTCATTAAACGAGACATTTTTAACACAAACACAAATGTATCTCAAACAGGTTGTCAAACTCAACGTGATGTGTTAGAAAGTCGCTATACTAATCAGTTAGGACTTCAAAACTTGCAAGCTCAGCAACAAGAATGCTGCTGCAACACTCAAAGAGCAATTGACAATGTAAATGCTCAAAGTTTCAAAAATACTTGTGACATTACAACGGCAATTCATTCAGAAGGTGAAGCAACACGCGCGTTGATCAATGCAAACACTATGCAAGAATTACGTGATCGTTTAGCTGATCGTGACCGTGATTTATTGACGGCTAATTTCCAATTAAGTCAACAGGCACAATCAGCAAATATCATTAATACTTTGCAACCAACACCAAAACCAGCTTACATTACATGTTCACCATATTACGCTTATAACAACGGATGTGGATGTAATGGCTACAACAACTTATAATCTAGCACATATGTGATTAGGCAATTGCCTTTGGATTTAACGGGATAGTCGAAAGGCTATCCCTATTTTAATAGGAGGATAAAAGAAATGATTAATAGTATTGCTACGGCTGTTCAGACAGTCGATAATTCAAATAATGTTTTGTTTCCTACAGATCGTGTAAGATCAAAATCATGCCAGTGTCCATGTAAAGGATGGTTGGCACACGATCTAGGAAGTGGATTGTTTACACTAACAAAGCCAGGTATCTATGAAGTAACTTATACTGCGGATATTACGAGTGCAGCGGCAGGACAAGCTTCTTTAGTGCTTGAGCTAAACGGAGAAGCAATTGGTGGAACACAATCTATTTATACTGTTGCAACTGCAAGTGCGTATGGAAATGTAAGTGGAGACACTCTAATTCAAGTTCCATGTGGCGCATCTTATACAATTGCATTAGCAAATAACAGTGGTTTAGATCTATCTGTTCAAAACGCAAACATCATTATTAAAAAGATTGCGTAGGTGAAAAGTATGCATAAAGCAATGGAAGTTAATGAAAAGATAATGCATGAGTCAGTAAACATGTTAGAGAAATATGGATATGCAGAATCTTATTTCCATGCATTATCTCAAGCTTTAGATAATATCAAAGACATTGAAACTATAGAAGCAATGAGAAATAAATATCAAATTGAGATAGGGAAAGACGGAGTTTCAACTGTTGCAAGATTAAAAGAAGATAATGATGGATATAATATTCATGATCCAGATACAGAAGATATTGTTTATAAACTTGCAGAACATTTGAAAAAATATAAAGCGTTTAAAGAAGAATATGAGCGCACAAAAGGTGAAATGGATTTGGAAAAGTCTCATCGTGAATTAGATAAGACTATGAAATGTATGCAACAAATCGTAACTATGATTCATGGATGCGTTGATTCAGATGAAGAAAAAACAATGATTAAGACACATATACGAGACATGTTTAATATGTATCAATAAGGCCGTTAAATACGGTCTTTTATTTTGTACAGTGTACAAACGATTTAAATATTATCATTAGGATAGGAGGTATTTGTAAATGAAAAAATATAGTAAAGAATGGTGGATTCAATATGGCTATTATGCAAGTATCAGAGCGTTAAAGACAATTGCTCAAACTGCTGTTGGTGTCATTGGAGCATCTGCATTATTGGAAGCTGTTGATTGGCGAGTTGTAATTTCGTCAGCACTTTTGTCAGGCGTTGTTTCGTTATTGACTAGTATTGGTGGATTACCTGAAATTAGTGTACCGGAGGAGGAATAAAAATGAATGATGAAGAAAAAGTAGTAGATTTTGATGATCTACCAGAAGAAGCGCAGGAAGAACTTTCCAACGGATTGGAAGAAGGAGTAGATCTAGTATGTCCTATTCAAGCTTAGCTACATACTGCAACCGAACTACACAACACTGGAACGGCCGCTTCGGTAATAAGATCTGTAAGATCACACCACATTACATGGCCGCTCCTATGAGCGGTAGACAATGTGCTGACTACTTTGCTAGAAATCAACGTCAAGCATCCTCAAACTACTGTATTGGTATCAATGGAGACATTGCCTGCTCAGTAGATGAAGAGAATGCTGCATGGACAAGTTCGTCATGGTGGAACGACTCTCAGGCTATTACGATCGAGTGTGGAAATATTGACAATGCGACTGGAGAAATGACTCCGGCTACATGGAATTCGTTAGTAAACCTTTGTGTAGATGTATGCAAACGCTACGGATTCAGATTGAATTATACAGGCACAAGTGCAGGATCGCTTACAATGCATAAGATGTATGCAGCTACTGCTTGTCCTGGTGCATGGCTTGAAGATCGTATGCCTCAGTTGGCTAAAGAAGTTAATGCTAGATTGGATGGATCTAGTGTGAATGTATCGACCCCAACGGCTACACAGAAACCAACTTGCAAATATGGTGTTGGATCTAAGGTTACTGCTAATACTTTATGGACGCAGTCTCAAGGTGGACGAAAGGTGACTGGCAAATGGAGCGGTACAATCACAAGAGTGATTGCAGGAACTGAACATCCGTATTTGTTAAATAATGGCACCGGATGGACAAATGATGCTGGAATCAGTTCGGGAACATCTGTATCAAATGGATCAACAAAAGAAGTCATTGATCAGATTCTTCACGTAGGAAGCTATGTTACATCTGTACATATGAAAATCGGCAATCAAGGTTTGAAGAAAATCAACAATGATTTATGTTGCTACCTAGCACAATTAGGTGGTTGGTTCCCATGTTCTATGGTTTCAAAAGTTCCATGGTCAGACGGATATAACGACCAGGTATTACATACAACGAATGCTGTAGTATATGTTGATCGTGTACGGGTTGATGCAGTTAATTTACAAACCGATACAGTACGAATTAATGGCGTTTGGGTGAAAGCCGGGCCACTTACTGAAATTGAATAAAATAAAAAAATAAAAAAATGTTTGACATAATATAGTTTATACTGTATTATTCTTTTTGCGTGAAGCAGTGAGGTACATTTTGGGGTACAAAACAACGAAGTGTTATCAAAACACGTAGATAATGATGTAAATAACATCAAATATCAATAGATATGAGGTATTTATATAATCCCCTCATCTGCTCCATTAAAATTAAATATTGGTCCAGTGGTGTAGTGGTTAACATGCCTCCCTGTCACGGAGGAGATCGTGGGTTCGAGTCCCATCTGGACCGCCATTTCAAAATTTAAGTCATCTGAGGATGGCTTTTTTCTTTTGGTTGACTATTTACTTATTTCTCTGTTTAATAAACCTATGATAATAAACGTAAGTGGAAGAACAGATGTGGTAGCTTATTATATGGATTGGTTTGTGAATCGGTGGAATGAAGGATTTTTTGATGTTAGAAATCCTTTTAATCCTAAACTGGTCAGTCGTATTTGTGTATCGGATATTGATATGATTGTATTCTGTACAAAGAATCCGATTCCATTATTAGATACAATTCATTTGTTTTCTGTTCCTATTCAGCTACAAGTAACAATTACAGGATATTTTGATGATATTGAACCAAATGTACCAAATAAAAAAGAAGTGATTGAATGTATTAAACAATTGTCTTCATATATAGGAAAAGAAAATATCTGTGTTCGATATGATCCAATTATTTTGAATTCTAAATATACTGCAGATTATCATGTTCGTGCATTTCATAAGTTATGTACGATATTAAATGGATCTGTATCAAAAATGATTGTTTCATTTGTGGACGATTATAAAAATGTTCGTAACAACCATCTGATTTATCACAATCCATCGAATGAAGAATATTTGATGATTAAAGGGGCTTTTGAAAAAAGTGCTGCTGAAAATAATTTGAATATTGTTTCCTGTATGGAAAAGGATTATGCGATTGGAGACCCACATGATTGTTGTGTCAGTATTAAATATGCCTTTGAAAGAACAGGAAAACTATTAAAAGAATGGAAGGCAAGAGATTGCCAATGTGTAAGTATGGTTGATGTAGGTGCATATAACTCTTGCTTACATGGATGTAAGTATTGCTACGCGAATTATGATTCTAAACAAATCGCAAAAAATTATAAATTACATAATTCAAAATCTAGTTTGTTAATTGGGCAATTAGGTTTAGATGATGAAATAAAAGTTCGAAAAAAATAAAAGTGAAGCTAGTTTTTAGGAATATATAAAACTGGATAGGGATAAATCAACCTTTAAAAGTCATAGGGATTT
>OLPC01000665.1_pt1 | contig 32753 bp, 46 predicted proteins | sample 1672341 | NCBI WGS metagenome assembly OLPC01 (sample SAMEA3136673, study PRJEB25190) | human gut metagenome | reverse complement strand
CTAAGCCTGTCGCCACCACTGCATCGTCTATGGTTACGTCGTAAGGCGAGAGGCTCCAGCCTTGGTACGTATCGCCTTCTTCCAGCATCGGACGACACAGGTCTATCGCTCCGTTCTTTCTCACGCCTGTCTCTATTAAAAGGCGGTTACATGCTGCCGGAACGCTCACCGCCACCTTGTACAATGCCCAAACGTTCAGTGTCTGACTGTCAGGGAACGGGATGCGTGCCACCTCCGTGCCAGTCACGGAGGTGTTGTATGTCTTTATAGCCACGTAGCTGCCATTGTCGGGCTTTGCCGTCATTCTCATCCATACGCTGAATATGTATTTTGTCTGCGGCTTCACGCGCACGTCCTTGAAGTACAGGCCCGTCCAAGAGTTTGCAGTGGCTCCGATACAGTAGCATTGGGCATAGTTAGTGCCACCCACGCCCTGCGTCATTATCGTCACGTTCTTCGTACCGTTGATTGGCGTTATTTCGTCATATTCCCTCAGCGCCGAGCCGACGATGCAGTTACGTGCCATGTTCACGGTCTCCTCCGTCACCTTCAGCGATATTTCACGGGCCGTCTGCTCAATGGTCGAGGTGTATTTCTTCAGCTTTTCCTGCGTCTTGATAGGGATTCCGTTTACGTCCGTCTCCACTGCTCCTACACGGTTCGTCAGCTCCGTATAATCCGTCCGCAGCTTCTTGTTGTCAGCCGATATCGTCCCCGTAAACTTTGCCAAGTTCACCAAAAAGGGTATCTGCTGAGAGTATAGCGTACTTCCGATTGCCATATACACGATTACATATCCGCTCGTCACACTCACACCGAGCTTGCTGTCTTTGTTTATCGAAGCTCCCGATATCGTCACGTCTATGCCGTCAGTCCGCTTTGTCAGCGTCGGTTTTCCGCAGCCCATGTTGCTGTTGCTCGGGAAGAGAATGCTCACCTCCGATGTGATGTTCTTACCGGAACGCATCACTTGTATGGTGGCGGTCTTGCTTACACTTGCCGATACCACGCCGTTCTCGTCTGTGTCAAACACAAGAGGCGCATTCTTTAGAATAAACTCCACCGCGTCCTTGCCGTTTGCTCCGGGGTCTCCCTTGTCGCCGTCCTTGCCCTTGTAGGCTATGGCGTATGACACCGTCGTATGCTCTCCCTCCGAATCCTTGTAGGTCACCGTTGTCCTCGTCCAGAGATAGGGCTTCGCGTCGGTGGCGGCGATGATGGCCGACTGCCATTCCGTAGGTGTCACCGTAGCGCTGTCAGATATGGCGTACGTCACGCTCATGTCCGATATCACCACACCCTCGCCCTTCACGCTGCCTATGTCCAGCCAGTACGTGCCCGTATTCGTCCAGAGTATTTCGCCTATCTTGTATGAGTCGCCGTCGTTTGAGTCACACACGATATATTTTCCGTTCTTCCACTGCACCACACAGGGACGCTTGCTGCCACCTTCCATGCCCGTAGTATCGTCAACGAGATAAAGGCCGTTCTCGGTGGGCGTTATCTGCTGTAGCTCCGCGTATGTCTTGGCATGGGCAAGAGCGTAGCCGAGCACCTTGAAGCTTGTGCCCGTGTCGCCCTTCGCGCCGTCAGAGAGGATCGGAAGTGTCAGAGCCACGGTGGTGTGGTCCGCCTTGACAGTTGCCCGTACCGTCACCGAAGCGAGGAGGTAGAAGCTCACGCCGATGTCAGACAGGCGGTTTATCGCCACGCCGCTCTTGCTTTCGCCGTCCGTGGTAGTGTAGTCTGCCGTCAGCAAATATCCGTCCTTCATCGTTTCCGACACGTTGCCCGTGCGCTTTGTCAGCGTGAAGGTCACGTCGTTCGGTGTCGCCGTCTGCGAGTTCGGCTTGCGGATGATATATTCCGAGGATGGTACAAGGTCGTAAGTCACCGTCACAGGGTCGATGATATTGTCAGGGTTGTCATCGGTGAAGAACTTGAAGTTCTTGGCATTCTTGAGCACAAGGAGAGGGGAATCTAAGGAAGTCAGCGTCTTCCACTGATACGGATTCACCGTGTCTCCCGCCTTGTAAGGCGCACCCATCGCATGATACATCGCAATAGCGGGCGCGTTTCCGTTGTCGCTTCCGTCCTCCGTAGATGTCGTTAGCTTGATGAGGTTGCCGAAGCGGTTCCACTGTATCTGGTCTCCTGCCTGTACTATCACGTCGTAGGGCTGTGGCACGTCAGGCTCCCCACCGTCCGCGGATGGCTCGTAGCCGAAGAACATGCGGTTTGCTATGACGTTGTTGCCGTCGTCAGTAGTCTTGCCCTCCTGCTCCTCGAACACCGCCGCCAAGCTCTGCTTCTCGCCCGTTGTGGTCACCTGTATCATCACGTCGCCGAACACTAACGCCTTGCCGTCAGAGCCTATCACCTTTTGCGATGTCACCGGCACGCAAGCCTCGCTGCCCATGAACGTCTTCCTGTTGCTCAGTATCACGTAGTCATACAGCTTGCCGTCCTCTAACGTCTCCTGTCCCGTGCCCACCACAAGGCGCCAGTAGTAGCGGTTCTGAAGGTTCTCCGTCTCACCAGCCTTCACATTAAAGGTCTGGCACAGCGCCATCATGCCCACATGCCACCAGTTTGCCGTCCGTGTTGTGCCGTCGTCAGCGGCAGCGTAGCACTTGTAGCCTATAGTCACTCCTGCATCATCCAGTACGTGAGCCACCTTCATTATCGTGCTGCCAGCGTTTGAGAAGAGTGTAGTACCGCCCGAATAGCTCACCTTTCTCACCTCAGCACTCGCAGCGAAGAATTTCGTCCTTGTCGTCAGATAGTCAATGTAGAGGTGACTCTTGCCGTCCTTGCCTATATAGAGGTCAAAACCCTGCGCACCGACAATCACGCGGTCTTGCTCGGTGCTCTTAGGGTCACGCACCTCATCCACAACAACAGTACTCAGCGTAGCCGCACCTTCGCCTGTCAGTCCCATCTTCCCCTCTTTGCCCAGTTTCAAGCCCTCCATAAAGGTTATCACCTTTTGTGCTACGTCTTCGCGGTTTTTAGCTAAGAAAGCACTCCGTGTACGACGAGCAGAATAAACATTGCTATCTGTCTCAGGAGTGACGTCATTCAGTCCGATAACATAAACTCCCCTTCCCCCTAAAGCGCCCCCAATTTGTAAGCCGTTAACTGTAATGGTATTAACTTTGTCTTCCAGTTGTCCAAGCCGACTATAGGCTGCTTTTTCTCCGACTATGTACGTTGGGCTATCATATGGTATATCCAAGTTGATTTCCATGCCTATGATACGTGAGTTACGATAATGTTTACCGTCACTGTCTATATCAGAGAACAATGGGTTGATGAGCTTCACTTGCTCGCCCAAAGGGTGAAAATTGTACGTTCCATGGTTGAAGAACTTACTGCTATCAAGAACACATGTGAAATTTGAGTTGTCCACCATTGGCTTCTTGTAGTAGTTCTTAGCTCTAACATACAACGCTTCTTGAGCTTCCGAGATTAGAGGAGTTTCTGTTATCTTGGTAGCATCCCAATTATATAGGTAGAATTTATCTCCTATCTTAGGGCACATGGCAGAGTCAGGAAGTGTGCGTCCGTATGTATCATTTGCAACAATCTCGAAATATTTGACCTTGTCTATTATCTTGAAGTTTACCTCAAATTCCATCCCTGTTAGCGCACCGCTCTCGAACCTAATCATAAGAGTGAGCCCCTTCTTTATCCAGCTCGTTTCAAAGCTTGTGACAAAAGACTCTTTTGAAGTGATTTGCCAAAATGTTGCTGTGGCTTTTGTTCCATCTTCATTTTCTACAGTACTTTCATACGTTTTGATGGCACTTACGGCACAACTCACTTTAGGGTATTCATCTTCAAACTTTACTACTCCTTCGATGGCTTGTGAATCACTCTTGACCACATTTACATTCTCTATGTACCCATCTTTACTGTAATAGCCTTCTTCGTCAACGTCCTTGTTTGGAAGCATGAGATAATCTGTTGCTATACCGTCTGTAGTCACATCTGCGTCAGCTCCTGAGAAATATCCCGAAGGTATGTTCTTGTCTGATCCGAAAGCGTACAGTCGAGTGATGAAAGATGATTTTGATTCTGATTGTGACATAGACAGCATATTTACACCTTGTTCAAAGGTTGTCTGTCCATTCATTTCACAGTAACCAAGGTATATGATAGAACCATCCACCCACCACTCACAATTAAGAGTCTCGCATATTGTGTTAAGAGCTTCAATTATGCTTATTGAACTATACTCTACAAGGAATCTCTTTTCCGTGTCGAATACTTCTTTGTTATATGTCATGTAATCGACTGAAAAATCCTTGTTGTGGTATTTATAGTTTAAAGCCTTTAAGTTGCTTAGAACGACGTTTAAGTGTACAGAAACAGATGTTGTAAGCTTGAATGATGTCTCGTTAGCACCATACTGAGGACGATACTTACATATCTTGTTCTTCCAGCTCATGTAATAGGCATCCATCTGCAGCTCATAGTCGTAACCGTCAGTGGCTTCGTTATACTTCGGGAAGTATGCAGATGTAAGGACGAAAAGACCGAATTCAGATATCTCCACAGAGTCACCAATCTCAAAATAGACTGGATCTTCTGTAGAAAACTTCAAGACGATGTAATGATGGTCCATAAGCTGCCGAGACATCTTAGAACCATCACAAACATCTTCGAGAGCGAAGAACGGCTGATTATTTCTGTATATCTGTATCATCTGTTACGTATTTGCTTTTTTCACCTCTGTCACTTGGGTCTGGCTCGTTGAGCTTTAGGATGAATGATGCCATTTCCCTCATGAACTGACTAAACTGCGTGCAGGATATGTAAATGCACCTGTACCATACATTCGGCTGGAAGGAGGAATGAATAACCATTTCCCCTGTAGCAAGAACTTCGTTGCAGAACTTCTCATATTTCGACAAGAAGGAATCAACGTCTTTGGCTGACAAATGGAATCCTACTGTTATCTCTCGTTCGTCCAAGCATGGGTTGTGCTTGATAACACGTTTACCATTCTTGGAGCGATACTTGTTACTAATAAACTCCTTGTTGGGAGCAGGTGTCATAAGTGTGCTGAGCGCGGTGTCATCCATGAAGATACCATACTCTCTGAACGCATCCTTACCGTTTATTATGAGTTGTCCTTTAGGCATATCTTATTATTTTAGCTGTGACCCACTTGGTTTTCGCTGTGAACCTCTTTTCCTATTTGTGAGTATAGTAATAAGGGTTGAGCAGCGAAAAACCGTTGTAGGTCATATTTCTTTTAATCGTTTATTCATATCATCCATTTTAGTCCCAAACTCGTTGTATGTGAGCTTGGCATATTTAACGATGTCTTCTAGATAGCTGTTTGTCATTATCATCATGTTACGGATTTCTACGACCGCCCCATTTGTTGATATTCCAGTAGCCACTATTGTTTCCATCTGCGCCACAGTTGTAAGCATGTTAGCGGAAATAGTCTCTCCTGCAATCTGTAGTGCTGTGAAACGACCGTTTAGTTCATCCGCTGTTTCCTGTCCCATAGATTGCCATCCTCCACTTGTGGCTGATTGTGAAGTTCCTTCTCCGGTATATCCCGTTATCTTGGATGCCTCATTACGAAGCTCCAATCCTTTTTTTACGAGGTCGGTATACTTTTGATTTAGATAGTCTATCTCAGTTTGACTTAGTCCATCTTCTGCTAACTTTGACCACTCATCGTAGAACTCTTTAAGGTCTTTGTCAAGCAAATCTCCCACCTTAGCTTTTAAGACTGCCCTCATAAGATATTTTGAGAAATCATCCGTGAAGTCTTCCGCGTCCTTACTCATATCCATAAGGGTATCAAAGAAGCTGTTCTCCAAGTCATCAAATGACATCTGTGTGAACTTTTCTTGGAGTTGTTCTGTAAGGTCATTTATGGCGTCTGCATACTTGTCAATGTAATCTTGTATCATGTCCGGCAATTTGTCAGAGCGTCCACCTTTGCCACCTTCTTTGCGATACTCGTTGAGGATTGCCATAAACAGGTCCTTGTCTGTATCACGTGTTTTCTTCATGTCTTCTGCTGAGAGTGACAGAAAATCTCCGCTTGATGTTATCTTCCTACCAAGGATATTAGACACTTGTTTCATGGATTCTTTCCAAGTACGATTATCTTCTACTGATGAATTCAGTGACGATCTCCATGTACCATGCTTTTTTGCTTCTGCTATCATTGCAGATGAACTATTCTTTTCTTCTGCCTTTATCAGCTCAACAGCTTCTTTGTATACGTCTTGTGCTCCCGTGATGGAGTTTGTACTTTGGAGAGTATCGTTTAATTCCTCAAGGCATTTTGCAAGAACGTCATTACGCATATTCAGCTCATCAATTTTCTTTTGCATTTTTGCCGTATTATCACTGCCTATGCCAAGAACTGATGTGAAGTTCTGCAATGAAGAAACACCCTTCGTAAGTGCACCGATATAGTTGCCACTTGCAAAGTCAGCTGCAGCTCCAGCTGCATCGTTGAATGCTGAAAGGCCTTGTGTCGCTTTGCCTGCTATACCATCCATGCCGAGGTTGGAGAATAGGGTGGGGAGTTGGTCTATGCCGCTTTTAGTAATGAACTCTTGTGCATCAGAGAACCAGTTCGCAACTTTATCTTTGGTAGTGACTTTTGCTCCATCTTCCTTGTTCTTAGCTTCAGTTGTAGCCTTGGCTGTTTCTTTTCGTGCCTTAGCGAGCTTTCCTTCAAGTATGGCAAGTTGAGTTAGAAGTGTAGCCATTTCCTTATACTCTTTGGCATTTTTGTCAATACCGAACTTATCTATGTTGGCCTGTATTTCTAACGTACTGTCACCTATTGAACGTACTCCAAGGTCAGTTGCTTTATAGTTGGCTTGCTTGAGGGCTTGTGTATACTGATCCTCAATATCTGCCTCTTTCGATTTCGCTGAATTGAGGGCTTCTTGTGCTTCTTTTGCCTCATTAATGCGTCGTATCTGTTCCAACTGCTTTGTACCCACGAAGTCAAAGATCCCGCCCTGTTTGCTTATCTCAGCATTGAGGTCATTGATTTTCTCTTGCACCTTGGATATGTCAGAGACATCTGTTAGTTTACCACTCTTGACGAGTTGTTGTAACTGTGAGCGGAGAGTAACTAAATATTCCTTTGTGTGAGAAGTAAGGTCTGAGAAGACGTTCTCCCAATCAATCTGCTCAAATATATCGCTTGTGTTCAGCTTCTGTAATTCGTTATCACGTTGGTTGGCGAGTGAGGCTTTTTGATAAGCGTTCTCTGCCTTGGATATCTTTTCAGCGTATTCTTTGGTGATGGCAAGCTTCTTCTGTTGTATGTCACCGTACTCTTTAAGGTATTCATAGAGGTTGTCACGCTCTCTCTCCAACAACTCCTTGTTGACCTCCTCTGTCTGCTGTACCTTGTCTATATTGGCGAGATACCTAGCATCGCCGAGAGCTTTTGACTGTTCCTTCGTTAGGGATGATGATTTGCCGGACTCCTTATTCTTTTTCTTAAACTCGGATTCCTGCTTGTTAATCTCTGCCAATCGTTTCTTGTAGTCGTTGTCTATCTCTTTCAGCTTCTTTTCTGTACCTTCCCGCATGAGGGAGATAGTCTCATCTATGTTTTTTTGTTGCAAAGACTTTAAGCGGCTGTTTAACTCCTCCTGAACTTTGATAGCTCTGTTCCCTTCCTTTATACGATTCTTTCGTGCGGTTACTGCCGCTTTTGCAGACTTTCCACTCACATCACCACCTAACTTTGAATAAGCATCTTTGGCTGCTTTCAAGTCTTGTGTGGCTGTTTCGTACTGAGAGGCTGTGTACTTGCTCTTATTTCTCTCCATAGCAGCAACCTTCTTCTTGGCTGCGTTGTATTCACGTTGCGCCTTGTTGTAAGCTTGCTGGTAGGTTTCCGTAGAACCAGTATTAGCCAACGCTTGTGCTTTTGTTTTGGCTTGGTTGAGGGCTTGTTTAGCGGTATTCCATTGTGCCCTAAATATCAAAGGTATGGTTGTCGCGCCTGTGACCGCCCAATTTCTTTTCATCGCTAAGAGGTTGTTCAGAGCCTTGGTTTTCTCTGATTCCTGCATGCGGAGATTCAGATCGGCAGGATTCTTCTTGATGTCATCACGAAGTTCTGCTATCTCTTTCTGAGCCTTATTGATGAATGCGTCCAATCTACTCTCGCCTGTGGCGTAGTTGATTGTTTCGTTGGCTTTTTGCCAATCATTAGCGAGGGTCATAGCTTCATCGTAGAAATCAAAGATGTCTTGACGTACGCTTTCGTTCTCTTGTGCTTCTTGCAAGCGAACTTCGATAGGTTTAGCATTCTCTGCTGCTTGATCACGGAGTTGTATAATATTGCTAAGTTTATCTTCCGCTTGGTCTAAAGAAGCTTGAGCTTGTTCTAACTGACGGCTGAGTATTATTCCTTGACCTCCTCCGTTGTACGTTGCATCACTTGTAATCAGCTGTTGAAGTTTTTTTACTTCCTCTTTGTATTTTTTTACATCTTCTACGGCTTTGTCGTACTTTGACTCATCCATGCTTTCTGCCACTTCCTTTTGGGCCTTAGAAAAGTCAAGAGAAGCTATGGCAGCTTGGTCATACTGATCTGTAAGTTGAGGAGCGAGATTAGAGAGCTTTTGGTAGGCTTCTGCTTTCTCGAATTCCGTTGCCGTTTCAGATTGTATGGTTCTGATAAGGCTTTCGATATTCTGCTGACGTTCTTTGACCTTATTATCAAATTCGTCCCATGCTTCATTGGATTTCCTTACAGCTGCTTCGTGAGCCGATTCTGCAGTAGCAAGCTTATACACAGCATATGTAGTAGCTACTATGGCTGCTGCTATCCAAAACAGAGGACTGGAGAACATAGAAGCATTCCATGCGTCCTGTGCCCTTTTGCAGAGGAGAGTGACCTGTGCCCATATTCCTTTGGCTGCGGTGTCTCTAGCTGTGGCTGCTGTATTCAAGCCTTGGGATGCAGTATTGGCCGTTTTCGCTGCCGTATTTGCTTCAGTGGCTGCGGTTGCTGCGGTTTCTCTTGCCGTTTGGAGTTGTTTTGCGATGGTGTTCCTTTCGTTAACGGCAGTGTTGAGTTTGATTTCTGCTGTCTCTACCTTCTGCCCATCTGTATAGGATTGCAGGGCATCGTAAGCATCTTGGAGTGACTGAACCTCGTTGTCCTGCATTGCAAGTTTGTTCTCCAATGCCTTCACTTCCTCTGCGGCTGCGGAGGCTGCGTCTGCCTTTGCTTTTGCCTGCGCCTGAAGTTCGGCAACGTAAGCCGCAACCTCTTCACGCTTGGATGCTACCAATTCCGCCTGTGCTGCTGATAACTGACCTTTGGCTACTGCTTCTTCAAGGTCTGTCTTCTTTACTTCTTCCTTCTTTGGAAGTAATGCGTCAAGGGCTGACAACTCAGCCGCATAGCCTACATTTGCTGTAGCTGTATCAAAGGCTGCTACACTTACTGCCATTGCCTTATAAAGACCGATGGCAGATGCGGCTGCAAGGATAACTTCTCCTATCTCCTTCCAATGGTCAATAACCGTAGATGTGATATCCAAAGCATCATTCATCAAGCCTTCCGTCTGAGTGCCGAGGTCATTGATAGCCATTTCGATGGTATCTTGAATATTGCTTATCTGACCCGTAATAGAGTGAGATTGCTTTTCCATCAATCCACCGAACTTGCCGCCTTCATTGGTAAGGCTTTCGATAGCCTTTTTGACTTCGGGGAAACCAACCTTACCTGCTGTCACCAATTCCGAAACCTTATCCTTGGTAACTCCGAACTGCTTGGCAAGTTCCTCTGTCAAAGGAATACCGCGACCTGTAAATTGCATCAAGTCTCTAGTGAACAATCGACCTTGAACCATCGTGGTACCATAGAGCCATGTGAGGTCTTGAAGGTTCAATCCCAATCCTGCGGATATATCACCGAGCCTTCTCATGGTTTCTGTAATCTCGTTGGCTGCAAATCCGTATGCGAGGAGCTGCTTTGCACCATTTACCACGCCCTTCATGTCGAAAGGTGTGGTAGCAGCAAGTTTTGCGAGGTCTGATATCATAGCCTTTGCTTTCTGTCCACTGCCAAGCATGGTTTCAAAGGCAATCTCAAACTGTTGGAACTCTCCTCGTATAGCTCCTATCGTGCTAATGACTTCCTTTGCCGTGAAACCGCCAAAAGCTAATGTAGCAACAGACTTGATGCGGTTGAAAACATTCTCAATGCTCTGTCCCTGCTGCTCAACAACTCTTGCTGTTTGTGACACACCTTCCTGTACTCCTCTAAAGGCCTTCAGTACCGATGTGTTGTCGCCAGTTATGTCGAATTTAAGAGTTCCCATCTTAGTCTTTCTATCTTGTTTGCGAGTTTCCTCTTTTTTATATGTCAATTCTGTCACTCAGTTACCTCTTTCGCCCTCACCTTCAATAATGGGTTACTCTGGGTTTAGCTCACTTTCCATCACCGCTTTCATGATGGCATCTTTGTTGTTACCATCTATCACCTCTTCATTGGCAGCTGGAATATGGGCTTTCTTTCTCTCTTCGTCTGAAAGGTAGATAGATGTTATCTTGTCTTTCATCATAAGCGTGAGATTGTTATAGGAAATACCCCAAACAACGTAGTCGAATGTCCATCCATATCTTTCGCATGCGGCATCAATAAGAGCTCCCCAAATGCTTTTGCCTCCAAAGACGTATTGATTCTTGGTATCTTTGGCTTTGTTGATTTTATCCATCCTTTGGGATTCATTATCAATTCCGAAGTCCTTTGTTATATCATTCAATGTACTGTCGGCAAGAATGGTAATGAGCAGTGTAGCCAAATTCTTTTTATTACAGTTCTTCATAAGAGTGCCTACTCTACGGTCCAAAGTTTTTGTGTTAAGCATTTCTGCTTTCTTTCGTAGTGTATGATAAGCGATAAGCTGGCAGCTCTCTTTTCTATGATTGGTAACAGCTCTTAGTGCTTCCATGAATGAATTAATCTTTAGGTTATCTTGGCTTATCTCCAACTTGTCAATAAGTTGTGATGTAAGGTACATTCTGCCTAGTGTCTGCGGATAAAGATAAAAATGCTCTTTACCTACAGATACTCCCAATGGCATATCAGTTAATACCATAGCTACCTTTGTCCCTATGTTTATTTCATTCATATTATTTTATATTTTGCACCCAAGGCAGGACTCGAACCTGCGTCTCTAAACCATCTTTTAAAGGTCATGGATTTTATTTTGGCTGAATAGACCTCGCTCTAACCAACTGAGCTACTTGGGTTCATCCGACTAAAGATGTTGTCGGAAAAGAGAATTAATCACCATTTGTGTACGTCTCCGTAATATCACCTTGTTCCTTGGCTCCAGCGGGATGCTTAAAGGTCAAAGCATACTTGTTGCCGGTGCCTTTCGTTGCTGTGATAACACGCCAACGATAAGAGCAGTACACGTCCTCATTCTTCTTGTTGGTTGTCTTTGCAACTACATCACCATCTGGGATGAGTGCTGAGTGTGTGTATGTGATAAGCGCTCCGTCTGAAGTCGTGTAGGCTTCCTCTGCGCCTACTGTGGTATTGCCCATGTATACTCCGGGCAACTCCGCATCTTCTGGCTGTACGGCAACTCTGTAGTTTCCTTCTACTACACCGTCGATTGTAGGGAATGGCTGTGGAACGTTCTTCTTGATAAACATCTGGTAGACCAATTCGTAGGTAGACTTCTTTGTCTTGCGATCCACTGTACCGCCTCCTTCTTCGGTCTGTGTCATGGTGTCTCCTTTAGTTGGATTTACCTGTGTGGTATCCTCCTTTGGAGTATCAAGCTTGTCCCACTCATTCTTCGCTGAGCCGACAGGCTGAATGAAAATAGAGCATTTGCCCCATGATGTTACTGACATATTGTTAATCGTTTATGGTTTGATACAATAATTTGTTACTTATGATGTGCTCTTCTGTTTCCTCGCATGGAATTACTCTTTGCTCGTCTAATGACAATCTAAAATCAGAACCATGTACTGACTCGAATATTGAGAAGGATAGCTGACATAGCTCTCGTAATCTTTGCGATTTTTCTTCCTTTTGGCCTTCCGTAATCTCGTCTTGTACGTATATATTGACATTGACAAATGCGTTCTGCAACTGCTTTGTTTGATTAGCAAGAACTGATATACATATATCTTCCTTGGTTTGGAAACCAGTTGGGTAAGCTGTTCTCTTGCGTTTACAGACCTTTCCGGTTACGGCTGTTTTTAGTTTCGATGCTGTTACAATCTTATAAACGTCGTCTTTGATGTCAATGTCTGATTTCATAGTTTCATCTTGTTGATTATTCCTATTGCTTTATCCAATGCAAGCTTGAGTTTTCCGTCTACGACAGAACGTGCCCATAACTCTGTTGAAGCAAGCACATCTTTGTTTTCTTTGGCTTCTACGAAGTCTGCATAGTTCATAGCAGCTACGACTACTAATGCAAATACCTTGGAGTATTCCGAAGCGAGTTCTTGAACCATTTTCTTTCCTTCTGAAGAACCCTCTGCGCCACTTCCCAGAGTGGCAAAGGTCGACTCTATGGACTTTAGGCCATGGTCGTATATGGCATATCCTATAGAACTTCTGAGGTTAGAGGTATGGTCTATCCAACTTTCTTCCGCAGAGCGATCACGGATTCTTGCTGTAGACTCTTCTCCTAATTTTGAGAAAGCAATAATTATTTCCTTTCTGATAACTTCAAAAGCATCGTCAAAGAAACGTTTAATGACATCTTGAGTATTTACAAGTCGCGCTCCCATTATATCCAAATTTTACATTGCAGTTGATAGCGATGGAACCCAAGTACTTTAAACTCTCTGAGAACTTTACCAAAGAGCTTGATTCTGATAGTGTCTCCATACTTAAATTCTTTACACGTTCTTGGCAAGTTGTAGATGGTGTAAGAATAGTTTTGTGTAGAGCCGTCTGGTATTGTAATAACATTTGCCTTTCCTGCAGGAACAATGTCGCACTTACAATAGTTCTCCATCCATTTTTCAGATCCTTGCACCCAGTCTCCATTATCATTTTCATGTCCGCCTACAATCTCTTTATAATCCAATGTATGGGCGGAGAAATCCAATACTGCCATTTTCTAACATCCTATGTAAACCATTGGTTGACCCATTGCAGGAGTTTCACCAATAGCCTTATAAAGTGCATTGATACGAACTAACAGCCTTTCCTTATCCTTGTCAGATAGTGTGCCTATGCTCTTGTCTGACTCAGATAAGTTTACAGCCTGTATGAGAGAATAAAGGCAATCTGCAAGCGCTCCCTTCCACTCTTTCGATTGCGCTACTTCGAAAGTGAAGAAATCTCCACCATCAAGTTGCCTTTCTATCACTTTGTTTTCGACGAACCCAATCGGTATAGGATAGTGGATTTCGTCTATCAGCGCTTGCAAAATTGTCTTCATAATTGTCTTATTTCAAATATTTACTGTTCTGTTAACCCTGCGAGAACACTTGCTTCTTCGTCGTCGCTAAGAGCGTTCAGAGCTTTTACCAGAGTCTCGTCTGTTGAGTTTGACTTGACGTTAGCTCCTACGGACTTCAAGGCTGTAATGAGGTCTGCTTTCTTGTACTTTTTACCTTTGTACGTAGTGTACTCGTCGGAAGTATCTGTTTTCTCGGCTTCTTCATCCACCTCCTCAGCCTTTGTTGACAGCAAATAAATCTGATCTACGTCCTCTATGACGGGAAGTATGAGAGCCTGTCCAGATGTCACCTCCTGTAGAGCAGGGTCGTTCTTTGAATACTTAGAGATAAGCTTGTACGAATCTACAGTACTGTACTTTACACCTTCTACAGGATTTGTAGACTCTGCAAGTGTACCCCAAACGAGCGAACCTACCTCTTCGTTACAAATAAAGATGATATTGTTCTCGTTCCATGGCTTTACCGAATGCTGCTTGCCATTCTTTTCAATGACAACAGTTCGGTTAACCGTCTCAGTTGAAGCTCCGAACTCGTCCTCAAAGGCTTCTGAGAAAGAGCTTTCTGATGGCGTTTTCAGTTTAGAGTCTTCTGTGTATGTCTTACCCTCATAGTCAGCAACAAGCTCCTTTGCCCATTGCTCTTTACGGATTTTCTTTAACTGACTCTTTGCAAGCATTACCTTGATAATGGTGTTGCCGTCAGCATTTGCCTTTTCGAAGATTTTCTCGAAATCGTCTCTAGTGGTTACTCCATTAGTAGCTGTGCGGAAACTGTTTGCTGGTAGATAGCCATAGTTAACACGGATTGCCTTTCCCGAGTTGTCAGCATCCTCAACAGCAATAATACCATTGGAGAGACCTGCCAAGAAGTTCAGCTCATTACGCTCTTCGATACCAACAGAACAAGCTACGCCATCATTCATGAGTTTATTGATGATACGAGCCTTTGCATTGTCAGCTGCTTGTTTTGCTGCAGTCGCTTGCTCTACAAGACCTTGCTCTTGGAGAGTGTTGGCTTTTGTCACCAAATTATCATACTGCGCTTTCATAATGTTGATATTATTGATGTCTGACTCTAGGAGAGTCTTTTTCATGGCAATCTTCGGTAGCTTGCCATTTGATGTGGCTATAGAACCACGCTTCTTCAATGGAAGAGGAGAGTCCATTTCCACGATATCAGCAGCAACATAGGTGGTGTTTGCTGATGTGCCCTCCCATTTCTGATCTGGAGAATATACCTCACGCAACATTGTCTTGAACAGATATGTGCGGTTCTTCGGGGTCTCCTTCTCTTTCACATAAAGGCTGAGCTTAGGGAAAATGGCCCTTATAAACTGAATAAAAAGAGATTCATGCATACTTTTGTGCAGTTATTAGTTAAATACTAGAACACTTATTAATCGTGCTCGAAAATAAGATTTGGAAGAGCTGTTTTGAAAGCTGTTCTCTGGTCTTCGTCCTTAAACTGATAAGGCATTGCAACATCGTTAACACGACCATCGTCCATAATGGCAACCGCCTCACCTTTTAAACGAGAGCGCACTACTACACCCGCCGGAGAGGTTCCATCGGCTGGAATGGATTGGTATTTTCCTGTACTTCCGTCTACAGCTAGCGGTTTGTACTCATAAATACCGTCGACTTCTTTTTTAACGATTAGATGTCCGGCTTGAATCACTGCGCCGTCAAAACCTGTGTAATCGAGTGACTTGCCTCCAGTGATACCGCCATTGTACTGACGGATTACAACTGAATCCATACCCGAGTCAACCTTCTTACGGTCAGGTTCGTAATTTTCGTAAACTGCCATGTTCGTTTTTTAAAGATTAAACAATAGATGATTACATCTGAGCCAACTTCTTGACTTCATCATCTGACATTAACTCGTCCTCCTTATTATCTTTACCATTCTTGTCGGGTGCGGGAATATTGCCGAGCTTTCCCAAGCCTCGGTCTGCCCTGTCTTGGTTTTCTGCTTCGATATCCTCTTTGAGGTCTTCAAGATAATCCTCAAATTCCTCATCATCCTTGAAGCTCATACGAGAGAAGGCTTTCAGCTGTCTTTCTCCAAACTTGCCAGTGTCGGTGAGCAATTTCTCTACTTTTGCGCGTCTGCTGTTGGTGGTGTTACCAGTTTTAAGAGTATTGACCTCACCTTGCAAAGCTGTGACTACTTGCGTAAGTTTTTTGAGTGCAGCGAGGGTAGCGGAATCAGCATCATCGCTATCCTTTTTGCTCTTAGGATTCTTACTTGATGGACTCCTACGATTTGGCTCTGGGTCGTCATCATCGTCATCATCAACGTCATCATCTGTAGAGCGTTTGTAATCTTGGACTTGGCGATCAACTGCTGACTGAGTGAGTTTCAGTAATGGCAAGACATCATCAATTGCACTACTGATTGCTTCACTGACATCTTCGTCAGTAGCTTCATCTTCGAGTTTAAGTTTATCGGCAACATTGGCAGCGATACCCTTCAACTCTCTACGGCTGAACCCCAATGCCTTAATGTCCTTGTTGGTTTTCAGCGTTTCAAGAACCTTTCTTAGATACTTATTCATTGCTTTTATTGTTAGATAAAAAAATGGTCTGCGCGCGTTAATGCAGGCAGACCATCGCTATTAGAACCCTAAATAATGAGCAATGATTACGAACGGTTCTGTCACGTGCATCTTCACACGTTTTGTTTGCAAATATACTAAAAACTATTTGAATGACAAATAATTTTAATGATAATTTTCAATCTTTTGTAAGAACTATATTTTACCCTCTTCCGAATAGCTGTAATACCCAGAATCTGTAGCTATTATATGGTCAACTAGGTATATACGCATGGTATCACAAGCTTGCTTTAGTCGGCTTGTTATTCTATCATCTTCCGCACTAGGTCTTTTATTACCACTTGGATGATTATGTGCAACTGCTATCACTGTAGAGTCATTGAGAAGTGCTTCTTTTAAAATAATACGCACATCAAATGCAGTTTCTGTAAGTCCTCCACTACTTATTTTCTTTATCTTGATTGGCTTGAAGGTGTTGTTCATAAGTATCACCCATACTTCTTCATGGGTTAATCTTCCAATATAAGGCTTAATATAGTTATATATACATTCTGCCCTATCCAGCTTTTTGCAGTTTTTTGTTTCTTCTATCTGTGACCTACGTCCTAATTCAAGAGCAGCAAGTATGGAATTTGCTTTTTGTTCTGTAAAATTGGTTACTTCCCTTATTTGCTTTGTGGTAAGTTTAGACAGGCCTATTATGCTTCCGTTCGTCAGCGTGAGAATATCCCTTGCTTTTTGAAGTGTTAAAGTGGAGCTTTTGCCGAAAAGCATAGCTAATAATTCTACTGATGTGAGTGATGAAAGATAACCACTCTCCTTAATCTTATATTCTGGTCTTTCTTCCGCTACTAAATCGTTTGTTATATTCATTGCTCTTTTTTTTATTTAAAGTCAGACTTATAAATAACACCTTCTTGAGTTACTGTAACAATCCATTGTGCTACAACCACTCCTTTATTCCAAGCTTTGATAAGAGGGTTAATATGACATGTACCCTTGGAGATAATTTGATTCATGTACTCGCATGCTTCTTCGAAAGTATTGAAGGTGTGTGCTAGTATTGTATATCTCATCGGTTTTGAATAGTTGCTTTCTTTATCCATTGCTCTAATATTTTAATAATTCATAACTTCTGTTTCGTATACTATGACGCCTTTACTGTTAGCTGCAATCAGTTTCATATGGTTAGCGCCGGGACCGTTTACGTCATTTTTATCAAGTCCGATTTCTTCCAACATTTCTTGAATTGCTGTTTGGTAATCATCTATGTCCTGAATTATTAAACTTAACTCAGGCTTTTCATTAAGAAACTGATGAAATCCGTAAAGGTTATATACCCCCTTTTTGACGAGTGAGAAGAAGCTTCCCCACTCGTCAACTTCAACATGCTTAGTTACTGATTTCAGCTCTTCTATGGTTTCGTAACTTGCATATGCGTTGCTTACTGATGATTTCATATTAACGACAGCTTAATTCCCTTACGATAACCTTGTGACCTCTTTCTATTCTTATTCTCGAATTAAAGTTCCATTCGATCGAACCGTCTTCTTTGTGATATTCAATCAACTCGGAAATGTTAAGCTTATTTGCTTTGCTCGGGCGAACTGAATATTTAACAAACCATGAGACACATTTGTTTCCACGTATTGAGCCGCCTCGTCCTCCGTTTTCAGAAGCGTTGAACTCTGACTTTATTCCGTTGTAAATCAATTCAAATCTTTTCATTGCTCTTATCTTATGTATATTATCCCCAGAATATATCTGTACTCTCTCCAAGATGATTGAGTGCGTTTGTTAGGTCGTTGATTGCCATGTGAATATCTTTTGCCTCTGTATTAAGGTCAGAGCGTTTAATCCACAACTTATCGGCGACATCATACTTTTTAAGTTTTGTTGCTTGCTTAATTCCTTCCGAAAGGACTTCGATTTCTTTCTTCATTTTGGAATACTTAGAAATCAATTCCTCTCTGTTGCATTTGATTGTTTCAATTATCTTTTTCATTGCTCTATATATTGTGGAGTGATGGTTAGTCACTCCATTACCTTTTATACGATGTGAAGACCTCCCCGTCTAATTTTTCGTTGTCTTCCCTACTACGAATTTCGGAATCACCTCGTATATCAGCGACAACATAGATTGCAACATTGCTTAAGACCTTTGCATTTTCATGTATCTCGGCAAATTCGCCAATCATCGCTTTGCCACCAACCCTTGCATTGTCATAGACCTTTGTATAGCCACCAACCCTTGCATTGCCATATATATTAGCGTTGCCATAAACCCTTGCGTTGCCAAAGACCCATGCGTTGCTATAGACCTTTGCTTCGCCATAAACCTTTGCTTCGCCATAAACCTTAGCGTTGTCATAAACCTTAGCGTTGTCATAAACCTTAGCGTTGTGTAAGATACTTGCGTTTTTATAGACTTTTGCGTTGCCATAGACCCACGCATCGCCTATCTGGGATAGATTATTTTCTTTCTCTATCCATCCACCAAGGTCTCCTGATTTGACATCTGAGAAGTCTATGAGAGCTTGGATTCGGTGAAGTTTTCTGCCACAAAACTCGATGGTTTCGTTAGTTAGTTTATACTTCTTACTCGTTGTTGTTAAGTGATTGTAGACTTTTGTTTTTTGTTGTTTCATTGCTCTTTATTTTTAAAGTTGTTATTGTTTTAATTATCTATTGCAAAGGTAGTCATTTTTTTGCTATTGACCAAATTTTAAAACTTATAAATAACTGATAATCAATAGTTTAACTTTAACTAACTTTTAATCAAAAAGAGTTTTAACATTTAACCCAATTTCCCCTGTAACAGGCTAATTCCGAAAATATGTGTAAGTGTATGGAGAGAAAATTTTACAAGCTTAGAACAACTTAAACAAAGAATTTAACTTTTAGTTAACTTAACGGAAACTACTGAATGTTACATAAACTTAAAATAACAAATATAGGAGAAAATAACTTTTTAACTGTGTGTTAACGGAACTTAATACTATAAAAAAGGCATCCTAACCTCACGGTCAAGATGCACTAAGACGTATTCATGCTATTTTAATTCTCTATGTACTGTTCAACAATATCCATGTTAAGCTCAGCTCCGTAGGCAGAAGCTTCCTCGTACATATTGAAGTTTGCAAGCTTCTTGCAGATGATGTCACTTGCCAAAACACAGTTCTTATCATTGTTGCAATCTATATTACCAGCTGAACAATGGAGTAGTGGAGTTACTGCTTTCTCCCAGTTCGTTTTTACGGATTCAAATGAACTCTCACTTCGGAACATACGTGATAGGTCTATGCCTATCTTTTCTGAACCATCCGTCAAAAACTTTACGAAAGTGTGCATTGCAATGTCGTTCAATGTCACAGCTGTTAGTAAATACGATTTTAACGTATGCTCATTTTCACCTTGCTTCATAAGTTCTGCATCATAACTCCATCTAAGTTTCTCTATGTCCATTTTCATCTTATCAGCTACAGCATCTGAACAGTCTAGCCATAGCTGGTACTTATCCCTGAGTTTAAGCTTCATCTTCTGATTCCAATGGTTGTATGCTTCAAGAGCAATATTTGAGTTACGTTTAATCTCGTGTTTAAAGTGCTTAGATTGTTTTAAAAGCTGCATCGCGTCCACCATCGCACTCTGAGCGAGGTTATATACTGAACCTATGACGATATAATATAGAGAACATTGTTCGTCTATTTCTTTAAGCACTCGCTTAGCAACAGTAGGATGCACAGCGAGCATACTTTTACCTACCTGTGCCATATTTCTTCTTGTAATCCTTACATTTATTTCTTAACATTCTCTCCATATCAAGACGTTCCTCGCTCAGTCGCTTGAATGTATCGAAAGAGAAGATGTTCTTACATTCTTTTTCCGATACAGTCTTGCTCTTTATATCGAACATGCTTATCTCCCACATCCATTTGTCAGGAAGGGGAATAAAGCCAAACAACTTCCTTTGCGTAACTCTTGCTACAGTTCCTTTTAATACAATGTATGTCTCTTTGGGCTCGCCCTTAAAGCGGAGTCCGTCAATGTTTGTCTGTGTTCTGTATACTATTTCCCTCATAATTTTACTATTTACAAAATTACTGTTCCAATCTTATGCGATATCGGTTTGCTCTATCAACGACTTTTAATATGTTACAACCGTTTTAGAAGCGTGCTGCATTGATAGCCGAACGCCTTTTCTTCGAAACCCAACTTTTTATACCAGTGCAACACCCATCTGGGAGAGTCGCGTCCATCCCACGATATTGCGACGGTCGATATACCGCAACGCTTCAGCTCACTCTCTACAGCCTCCATCAAGTGTTTTGCCACCTCACGACCACGGTGCGCTTCGTCTACCCACAGCGAGTAGATTAGAGCGTCAGCCTCACCATCCAAGGGCTTGTCTTCATTGAGGTTTGGAATGAACGCTTGCACGCTGCCATGATGCTGCTCGTCAGTGATGAGTATGCGGATGGATTCTTTCCAATGCTGATGCTGTATCATAGATGAAATGTTGTTAATGTTTATGCCCAAATCACTGTGTCAGTGTGTTTCCTTGTATACTTGCGCTGTTATACCTTCTACTATGATCATGCTCCACCTCCTTCTTAATGGCTTCGAGCTTCTGTATGATGTTGTCTATCGTCTTGCCGCTGTAATCAACGGCAATTTCTTTCAGTACGGCAATCTGTGCCGTCAGTCTGATAATCTGCCTGTTTCATTGTTGCTTTGTTTTATTAAATTTTCCGTGAACCATTCTTTGCTTCTCTGTTCGATAGCTTCAAAAGCTGTATAGCTTCGAGCATTGACATGCTGCTGCCACAGTCGAACCCTGCGTCTTTTAGTTTCATTATATGCTGATTCTCTTCTTCTTGTGTCATTGTTCTGTTTTAATGCCGAAGGGTGCGCCGTCGGCGAATTGGATGTCATCGAATGCGGACTCGAAGCTTTCGCCTTCGTAGCCGCAGAAGTCGCAGCCTTCGTCGTTGAGAGACATGAAAGACATGTAATCCTTTCCGTTCTTGCTGCTCATGATGCCGAAGGGGGCGTGCTTGAGCATTTCCTGCCAGCACTCCTCGGCGTTGCGGAAGGGACGGTAGGAAGGTTCGGGTTTGATGCGGAATTCCTTATAAGAAGCCCATGAAGGAAAGTCGGTATCAATCCATTTCCCTACAGAGCTGTCACAAATTTGTATCTGCTTGCCATCTACGTATGCTTGCATGACGGCGATGCGCTGTTTGGTTTCTTCTCTTGTCATAATTGTTTTAATTTATTAAGAATATTCTTAAATGCGTCATGACGTTTAGCGAGTTCCTTAAACTCCTTGATTATCGCACTTTCGCTGCCAATCGTGAAAGATGCGCCACCTATATTGTCTGACATAAGAACCAGACAGTGTAGCTCGTTCTTTTCGCTGTATTTATCGGCGATTTCGTAGACCGTTTTAGCCATTTTGGTAAGCTTGTCGGTTTCTCTTCCCGGTTCGATTATTTCGACATTCTCCATCTTTGGCATAGGAATCCAGTGTGTCGGGCCATTTTTCAACTTACAGCTGTTACTAAATTCGCAGTTGTCCTCCGAACACTCAGAACGCATACAGCCTACAGTGCTATACGAGTCCTGATCGTTGCTCCACATTGCTGAATACCAACCCGTATCGTCATAAAAGCATACTCTTGTTCCGTTTGGATTAAAATCCTCGTCAACCCAATCTTGGTTATAACCGATAATCTCTACGCCCATTTCAGGCGTTTTTTCTGATACCTTATACCACATAGCTATTTGTTTTCTTGTATTTTTGTTATTCCACCGTAGACGAATTCCACGCGTTTTGAACGCGTGCCGTCCTTCTTGGCTGGATTCACAAATATACGCATCCATGTTGATGATGTGTCCCAGAAACTCATGCCGTAAACCCAACATATGTTACCTTGTTCATCTGTGCACTTGTCGCCTATCTTTATTGGATAGCTGGAAATGTATTCGTTCTGCAATTGTACCATTTCCTGCTTTATTGCATTTTGCTTTTGCTTAAGCGCATCCATGCGCTTTTCAAATTCTTGCTTTGTCATATTAGTTATAGTTTAATTGGAAGACCATGAACATAAATATCTCGATTGTCACGAGTACCATCTTTTTTTTCTATATGGAAGAAGAGGGTCAATCCCAATGTTGCCCTCATAAACCTTTCTGATGGTGAATGGGGAACTATTTTGGAAAGCCAGCCCACATGCCCATCTTCATCCATAATCTTATCTCCGATTTTAACAGGCAGGGCTTTAATATAGTCTTCTTGAAGTTGCTTCATTTCTTGAAGTAACTCTTCGCGTTTTACATTTAATTTGACCTTTTTATCTATAAAAGGTCTGGTGATTTCTCGCCATTTTTCTATATTTCTTTCTGTTTCTTCTCTTGTCATAATCTTATTTTTTTTTCTTTTTGTTGGACTTACTGAAGACTTTAAATTTGGCTTTGCTTATCTTCCTTTTCCATGCCCGACGTTCGGCACGGGTCATTCCGTCCTGCTTAATGGAGAATACTTCCTCCATTTCTGAAATGTTTTGACGCTCGTATTCATCGAGGAAAGGAATAAGATGTGATGGAATGTGTTTGTCCATATTACCTGGTTAACAGTCATCGACTAAAAACTATTCTATACATCTGCCAGTCTTATTTCCGTTTTGTTTAACATCACTGACCTCCTTTCATAAGGACACTTGAACATCAAGGGACAAATTCCACAAGGTGTTATTTGTCTTTCCTTGCATTCACTTCTTGATTTGTAGCTCATACGCTTTACTCCTTAACTTCTTTAAAGATTATATTCTTGCCGTCTGAACGGTCTCTTGCTAAGCAATTAACAACCCATTGGCAAACAGCACTATCTTGATAAAAACAACCATCGCAGTGCATCGGGCCTTTTGATTCTTGAACTTCAAGCACAATCTGCTCACCAACCTTATATTCTTTCATTGCCCACCTCCTTTCGGCAGCAAGTCCTCAATATAGCACCATTCTGTCATGCCCCAAATTTTGCGGTTCTTGTCGTAGTCCATAGGGTTGTACATAACACCTATATGGTGGTGCGTTGAATTATTTGATTCTATCGCAAAAATGAAAGCCTTTCCTTTTTCGGGCATTTCACTTGCATCATGCCAAAGGCTTTCCTTGAACCATTCTACCCCATCTTCAAACGAGGCGCGACACGCCTCTTCTCTATCCAACGCGCTACGGCACGGATTGTATTTGTCGGCATTAAAATCAGCCGCTTTTATAATTTTCTTTTCGTCAATCATAATAGTTTCGTTTTAAAGCAAATCATCAACATATAACCAACGTCTTATTCTTTTTTCTTTCACAAACGACCTAAGCCAATGATTATCATCTGGGAGTCTTAAAGACTTATAATGAAGGCCTCCCTCAAAAGTGAATTCAACCAGAACCCTTTTATGAGGAGGAATATGTTCTTTATAAATATCATGCCATAAATCGTTCAAGAACCCATTGATAGCCCAGTGAGCACCCAGTTCGATAGCCTCTTTGATTTGCCAGCTATCATACATTTCCTCCTTGTATTCATCTTCATCATTAAAGATTACGTCTGTGCCATTGTTTAAAAAATTTTCTTCAAAGATATCATCCTTGGCATCTTCTATTTTCTTGTCATCTATCATTTCTTTAATAGCTTTCAATTCACTAAGCCAAATAAATAATTGTTTATGTTCCAAAGAACAATCTTTATTACAAATGCTTAGTTCGTCTGCTTTTTGTTTGCAGTGTTCTATTGCTTCTTCTAAAGTCATATCTTTTTGGTTTAAAGCCTCCTGCCACAAATGTGATGTAAGGGGCAGGAGGGGTGTGGGTTACTTGGTAATCATCATCTGTGGTACGTTGCCGTAAATGGGAAGCTTGCCATCCCACTTTTCTATCCACATCTTCTTGAGGATGGCTGGGGTAAGTGAGGCGGACTTGAGTTCGTTAGCCTCTCGCTCGGCTCGTGCCTGTACGAGCATCTTTTCTGCTTCCGCCTTCTTGACGGCTACCTCGTTGAGTGCTCTCTGCGCCTCCTGAATGGCTTTGTTCTTCTGGTTGACAGCTTCCACGATGGAATTAGGGTATTTAAGGCCAGATGTAAGCTGTTCGAGATGGAAGTGCTCCTTGGCGAGAGCCTTGCTGAGCTGTGCCTCAATGGCACGTTCTACCATGTCGCGATTGCTGACTATCTGGTCTGTGGTGTACTTGTTGAGCTGAATGCGGAAGGCATCCTTGACATAATTGAATAGCGTGCCGTTGATGATGTCGTTGAGTTCCTTGCGGTACTTCTTGAACACCTTCGGGGCGTTGCCATCGACCATCTTGAGAGAGACGGTAGGATCGACGGTGAACTCGGATCCGTCCTTGGCGTTGATTGTGAATGCAGGATAGTCGATGGTCTGTACGAACGTGGGGTACTCGTAGACCTCTTCTGTGAGGGGGTTGTACCAGACGCGACCTGTAACGAGGCTTACGTCATCGACTCCCTTGTCTGAGCCGTAGAGATTGACGAGGATGCCTTCAGAACCTGCGTCGATGCGTTCGCAGCAAGAGGTAAGGGACATCGCTGCGACGAGCAGCGAGAACATACACACGGAATTGAATCGTTTCATTGTTTTTTGTTATTTTTAAAAGTTAGGCAGTTTGTTGCGATGGACAAGAGCGTCCAAAACAACAGGACTGCGATGCTAATCAAGTTTGTGGCGGTGTCGGGCTTGCTGACACCGCGGAGTGTGGCGCTGACGATGATGATGGTCATCACAATCCACGCCGCGAAAGCTACGATTTTGATATTGATTTTCATATTTGTGCGGGTGATTGACAGCTAATCAGCTATTACTCGTCTATTCCGTAGGCTTGGGGAAGCTTGCGGATTGTGGCAGAGCCGTAGCTATCCTTGGTGAGGAGAACGAACTGGCGTACTGTGGTGGCGTCGCTGAGACTGATGCCTTTGTCCTTGCAGAAACTCTCTCGTCCCATGCGGCATGAGCCAGTGAGAACGTGATGGTAAGCGAAGAGGGCGCGGTTTGGGTAAAGGGTGTCATAGTCGGGGAATTTCTTGCGGAAAGCCTCGATTCGTTCCTCTTCGGTGCTGCCATCGTAGAGTTTCGCTTGCAGGGAAATAAAGGCATCGTGCAGTGTGTCGCCATGGGCGAACTTATTCTGTTCCTTGACGATGTAACAGGGATGTAGGGTAAGGTCATTATTTAGAATGAAACCTTGTGCGATGTTGTCACGGACGGATTTTATAATCGTTGGTACGTCGTCTATTACATAAACCTTGTCACCATTCAGTCCCTTTATGCCATAGCCATAGCCATCGCCACAGCCATAGCCATAGCCACAGCCAGAGCCATAGCCATCGCCACAGCCAGAGCCATCGCCATAGCCACAGCCAGAGCCATAGCCATAGCCACAGCCAGAGCCATCGCCATAGCCATAGCCATAGCCATCGCCATAGCCACAGCCAGAGCCATCGCCATAGCCATAGCCAGAGCCAGAGCTGACGTTCAAGAATGCTTTGATTCGGTCTTCTAACGTCTCCATGCTTCTACCTCCTCTATTGACTTGACGGCTTTGTCCGAGCAAGTGATAATCTCGATGGCATCGAGAATGGTGATGCTCGCTACGGAGACAGTGAACTTACATTCTTGGGGCCTTGACGTTCCTTCTTGGGCGAGCTGTGAGAGCGAGGCTGCTCCAGCCCAGTACCAGATGCGTCGGGCGTTATGCAGTGTAACCTCTCTGCCGTTGTGTGCTACGAGTGTTCCGAACTCAACTCCGCTGCGGTCGCCGCGGATGATTACTTTCTTTCCGATGTTTGTTTCCATTATTTTGTTTGTTTATAGGGTTAATGTTTTCTTTTGCTCTGCTTTGCAAGCATTCTTTGATATGCTCTGCGCTCTTGACGTGTCATGCCGTCCTTTTTGATGTTATAGAACTCGACAGCTTCACGGTACTCCTTCAATTCCTCGAGCAAAAAGACTTGCTGATTTGTGTACTCGTTGTCGAGCTGTTTTACTCTTTCTAAATCCATATGTTTGTTATTTTACAAGTTCAAAATCGTAAACAAAGACGTAAGGGTTGCTCTCCCATGTGCCCTCGCCTGAGATACGGTCGATGAGGACAGAATAGGCTTCACGCGGGTCGGGATAAGGGTCGTAATATTCCTCTCCACGTTTTATGATGTCATAACAATACCATCTTCCGGTTCGTGTCCAAATTCCTTCTTCCAGACAGTCCTCGTCGCTGATATCTTGCAGACGTTCGACGCGGATGCGGGTGATGCGGATGTGATGGGGCATAAGGTCAGCACGGACGAACATCTTGTTGGTGCATCCTTTCTCGTATTTGATGCATTTCAAGGGCATTCCGTGAATGCCACAAAGGCGGTAGAATTCATCGTCCTTTACCAGATCATCGTATTTTTGGGCGATGGCTATGGTTTCACCTAACTTGTATCGAGAATGTTGCAATGCGCAATCCAGCATCTGTTGAAGTTCTTCTCCTTGCGCTGCGTAGAGTCGTTTCATGCATGAAGCTTTCCAAGAGCCAATATCTTCTTCCGACCATCCTTCGAATGTTTTCATCCTTCTGAAAAGCATTGTAGGATACAGAATTCGCCTTGTCTGTGTCTTGCGACCTTCGAGAACTGCCTGTGTGAGACCGTAGCGGTTGTTGAACATTATCTTCTTCATAATTGTGAGTTGTTAAATGATTAATTTTGCGTCCTCTCCGAGTACCCAAAGGATATGTTGGAGCTGGTGGACGTACTGGATTTTATTCCCAAAACGATAAGTTGAGTCGGCTACAACAAGCTCAAATCCTTCTTGTTTTTTATAAATACTTTGTTCTAAGCTTACATAAAAAGCGTCTTTGCCTTTTGAGTAAATATCGCAAGATGAAGTCGGATCATGTCTCTTATTCCATCCGTTCTTTTCGAGGATTTCGGGAGTAAGAGGGACGCCTTCGATTTCTTCTTTTACTAAACATCTGCAAACATCCACGTCACTTTTTTGTACAATAATTGAGTTTATTAAAGCATCTATTAAGACCACTTTGCATATACTACCTTTTTCTAATATAGGATTTCTTGTCGTTGTTTTTACGAGGTCTCCTATACGCAGGTCTTTTATTGATATCATACTTAATTGTATTATTGTTTAAAATTATTTTAGCTGCGTAAAATATGTACTTTTACAACTTTATGAATATCTTTAGGCTGTGATGAAGCGACGCTCAAAGTCGGTGTGCCATAAGGGTTTGTTGGTATGAGGCATGAGAACCTTGGCGCGAACACGCTCTCCATTATCGAGTGTAAGGATGGCTGTGCGCCATTCAGGAGAAACAAAAGGATTGTAGCTCATTTTATACTCCTTTCCTCTTCCGCCACACAACCCAACCGTTCTACTTGTTGTTGCAGCTTTACCATTTTCTTGTTTGCATGGTCCCTTTCCATCTTCATATCGTTTGTTTTTAAATTAACATTAGCGGATAATGATATGTTTATAAACGCACCTGTAAATCTGTTGGTTTGATATTATCACCATCTTTTCGTGCTATTTCAATAGCTTCTTCTACGCTGTGAGTTTTTACATATCCAAACTTTCCATGCTTACGACTGTAGTAAGTGTAGACTGTATAATTTTTCTTTTTCATAATCGTGTGTGCTTATTTGTCCAAATTTTCTACCAGATACTTGATTTCGCTGTCCGACAATTCGATGTTTTGAGAATGTTTGAATTTGATTATCTCCTTGATTCCTATAACTTCTTCCACAGCTTGATAGGCCATAGCGTCCGTATCTTTGCCTTTATCGAGAGCAGCAATTATGTTATGCGCGAAAATCGTAATCATATCTTTTGCTGCTGTTTTAACGTTTTCTACTTCTTTGCGCAAAACCTCAGTTTCTTTGTTAAAAGTGCAACCGCACTCAATAGCAAAATCATTCTTTATATTCTCGCACATCTGGTCGATGTCTGCTCCAAACTTCTGTGCAAAGTATGTATCACCTTTAAGTGATTGTAATACTTTAATTTCTTCTTGTTTTGTCATAATCTATAGAATTAAAATTATGTGTTAACTTCTTGATATACTTTCTGTACTTTTTGGGGGTGGTTAGCTCCCAGTAACCTTATTTTAATTCAGCATCAGGAAACTAATAATTATTAGTTAATTCAACATCGCTTAAATGGATTGCGTAAGTTGCCCCTAAACTTGCAATGATGAAACACTCTTTGTTGCTGCCTGTGCCGATTCCTTTCAAGATGCCGACCTTTTCTACCACCTTGCGTGCGCTTGGAATATAGGACTTATATCTCACTGGTTTATTGACGTACAGTGCAAAATCATGTACGATATTTACGAATTGACTTTTATCCATAGTTTCATTGCTCTTTAACTTTAAGTTGTTATTGTTTTAATTATCTATTGCAAAGGTAGTCATTTTTTTGCAATTAACCAAATTTTAAAACTTGTAATTAACTGATAACCAATAGTTTAACTTTAGCTAACTTTTAATCAAAGGAGTGGTGTTGATGTCTGTTTTTCGCTGTGACACGCTGATTATGAAAATATGTGTAAGTATATGGAGGATTTATTTGACAAGCTTATAGAGTATAGAAAACGGCAAATAACCTATTTTTTTAGATTATTTGCCGTTAGATAGTTTTCAATCTTTTTTAAAGCCTTTTGGTGTTTAGCTTTAATTCTTTTCTTTTGTTCGGTATCTTCATTATTCCGACTTATATTATGGCGCAAGTCATTTATCTTTACCTTTAAAGCTATAATGTTGCCTGATGTAATTATTCGTGCAAGATATTCGTCGTACGATTCGTCTTCTGTATGAGTAAGCAAGTCTAAGGTGTTGATCACGTTCTTATCTACGCCCAACTTCGCTAAATCAGTAAAGGAGCAATTTGTATCTTCTACAATATCATGCAAGACACCGACAATTCTTTCAGCCTCATTATTACCCATAAGAGCAACCGATAACGGATGGAGTATAACGGGGTTCCCGTCTAAGTCTTTTTGACCTTTATGGTATCTAGACGCTATTTCCACTGCTTCCTCAAAATTTATCATATTCTTCTTTTGTTATTTCCTTTCCGTAACAAATGCTTTCTCTAATAAAAGCAGAAGTGAAGTCCCCCAATTTCTCTGTTTTGCCTTTACGTTTGAAATTGCACATTATAACCCCTTTGGTGATATACAGTCTTATTGCCAATTTTTCATAATCATCGTAAATATACATCTGACCTTTTTGGGGTAATGTCTTCCAAATTTCTAACTCTTTCATATTTAATATTTTATCGGCTGTAAAGTTAGTTATTTATATTCAATTATACAAGTTTTTAACTTTGTTTATCTGAAGTGTGAGTAATATTCTTCAGAGAGTCTTTTTAGCCTTTCTATCCTTGGTTGGTCTGTTACTTTGTTTAACAGCCTTATTTCTTCATAATATTTATGTCCTAATCCTCCTTGCATTTTGGTTTCCATTCGTATCTTATTCCACAACTCTTCTCCGAGTATTCTTTTTGCATTTACTTCCGTTTCTTTAGCATATATCATTTTGGCTGTATTTACCTGAATCTCTGCCACTATATTGTTTGGCATAGATAGGTTTATGATATTTCCACTATACCCATTGAATATTTCTGCTTTTTGTTCCTTGTGTCTAATGAATGTGTCTAAATGCTTTAAATTGAAGACTACTTCCTTTATCTTGTCTTTATCGACAATAATAGTACTTCTCACCGCATCTTTGATGTCCGTGATTTCAATATTTTCAGTGATAAGTTTTCTATACATTGAAGAAAACGATTTATAATTAACTGGTGTTACTATTCCTCCTACCTTTTCTGATATAGTTTCTCCGACTGCTTTAAAATTATTACCACTTTCCCTCGCTTTTCCTACCAATATGGCACAATCTCTAACATTTTTGTTGTCACGTAGCCAGTATGGCAAAGTTCCCTTTCTGCTTGAAGATAATATTCGTAAGCAGTTTTTATCTATCCATGAGCCAAGTCCGCTTGGCAATGGCATATAGTTATTAACACGTTGTTTGGGATTATAATATTCTTCATCACTCATTACTATAGGTACAACATAACACATGCAGTTAGGATGCCATCCTAAGAAAACAATCTCTTTTGAGTATCTTCCTATCAGATCATCGCAGATGTCTGGTGCAGGATGGCGCTTACTCAACTTTACTTCATACCCCAAGATGAAGTCGAATTGTTGCCATCTTGTCTGCTCAGCCTTTCGATAAGCCATGTTTATCTCGGTTCTTGCCAGACGTATTGAAGCGTATTGACAGTCAAGACAACTTGCTGCTCTTCCATATCTCTCAGCATAGTCTGCTTTCATTGAGGGAAAGTCCGAGAGATATTTACTTATCCTCTTACTAAGAACTACCGCAGATTGTCCTCTTTCTATTGCAGTTGAAATGGTTTGCTCCATTTCTTTCTTCAATGCCTGAGACTGTACCCAGAGTTTTTGAGAGAGATTCATCCCTCTATCTACTCTTTGTTGGAATGCTTTAAGCGCTTCTGTGTTAGGCTGAAAATATCTATTATATTTATCTCCTCCCTTCTCAAAATCATAAGCACGAAGAACCTTACGAGCTAAAAGGTCTTGCATTATATTACTTTCCTTCCACTCGTTTGAAGTTCCTGAATAGATAAGACCATTCATTTGTGATACGTAGCCTGACATCAATTTATTGACTATCTGATTTAATTCCGGATAATCTCTAAACTGAAATTCGAAAGAACCGTCATAGCTGGTGCTTTCTACAGCTATAGCCATTTCTTTAGCTATTCTATCATAAATGCTCTGAACCTGCGACATATACTTTATTAATCGTAAGTTCAGAGCATTGTATGCTTTCTTTTGATTGGGAATCTTGGGCTTCATTTATTTCGGCTTATAATGGTCGTTTACGCATTGTCTTTGATACAGTATGGCATATTTCTCGTATGGGCATGTGGCAAGTGTGGGTTGTCCTGTTACACTTTTATTCCGTGGATTAGAAACATAAGCACATCTATAACAAAACTTGTCGGTCTTCTTTTGTATAGCGACTGTTTTCTTTTTAGGCATAAGAGAAATTTTTACATTGTCTGTTCGCCAATATTGAATGCTACTTGTTGTGCAAACGCTGATGCTGCTTGGTCTTTCCTAATCTCCTTTAACGTGGATATTGGGTCTTTAGACTGACCGAACTTTATGATTGATTCTAACTGACTTTCGACTGGCAGTCCTCCGTTGGCTTTCATTCTTACATTAATTGAATTATTCTCGTCTTCTGGAACATATGGAGTGATAATGTGTTTGCATGTTATATTATCAATCTCATTAGCCCATGATTGATTCATCTGTTTCAAGAAAGCTTTAATTACATTGAATTCTCGTTCAAAACATTCTTTCCATGCTCCAGATTCTTCTGTGATTTTAAGTCTTGCTTCTGTGAACAATGTTTGTCTTGCATCATAGCCAATATTGCCGAGCCCTTTCATATTGTCGAAAGAGATATCCGGCATTTGGGAAAGCATCCAATATAGCTTCAACAACGTATTGGTTTGATTGATAACTGCATCTTGCGATTGATTCCATGAGACATAAGAAATATCACCATCACTTTCTACGCGCCATATACGGCTGCTTTCTCCCTTCTTCTCTTTTCCTATGATTCCTCCCTTCACTTTTACTATTGGGGCTGAATTGTAAGATATGACATTACCATTACGAGAGAGACTATATTCCAATTCATGTCGTATGCCACCAAGTCCATCATAGACAGGAAAAGGACGCCATAGATAAACACCTGGAATCTTGTTGATTATTATCTGCTCTCCGCTTTCAACAGTTCCATCTTCCTTAATTTGTGCAGTTTTTTCTTCCCATGAGTTTCCTTGATTATCTTTTTCCCATACAAAATGTCGGTCTTCTGTATAGGTTTCAAAGATTGTAATGGTTTTGGTATCTGATACCTTTTTGTCATATTCAAATGACATTGCTATCATATCATCGAGTTCATCAATGATAGGGTATAAGCACACCCTGTCCATTGGTGAGAAGGTCTTGCACTTTAACTTGTATTTGCATGGGAAACCGTATATGGTATTTTCTCTCTTGACTGTATACCATATAGTGAACATTTCGCAAGCTGCATAATAAGCGATTCCACGTTTAAAGTTCATGGTATCAATATGTGCATTTTCGTAAATCTTTTCTATTGCACTTATAATAGCTGTTTGGGTGTCATTTGAAGGTTTGGTGTATTCACGTTTTACTGGTATGGCAAATGTAAACTGATTAAAACGGCTTGCAAGTAATTTATCCAAACCGATAGCAATACGTGAAGACTTCTCTCCATTCTCTTTATCTTTTAAACTTATCGTGTCTGTTAGTACCTCATGATTAGAAGTCTCATAAGTTTTAAGCAAAACGCTCCATAAGGGAACACATATTGTCCTCTTCTTTAAAGCGTTGATTTTCTGGTCTATACTATTTGCGTTACCAAGTATTTCTTTTATATCCATATTTGCACCTTTTGTTGCAAATATACTAAAAGTATTTGAATAACAAATAATATTAAGGGATAAACTTTGGAATAACTATTTAGGGTCTGCTGAATTAATTTCGAGTCACAGACAGAGGGTAGCAGACGTAGACCCTC
>OLPC01000644.1_pt1 | contig 33560 bp, 20 predicted proteins | sample 1672341 | NCBI WGS metagenome assembly OLPC01 (sample SAMEA3136673, study PRJEB25190) | human gut metagenome | reverse complement strand
GAAAAAACTGTATGAGCTACAAACTTCTGCTGTTAAACTAACTACAGAAACAGAAAAACTTAGAGCTGCTATACAGTCAAATCGTGAACAGAATAAACAATGGAAAGTTGATCGTTGGAGTCGAGCCAATTCCACACAAGATGCGGTTGAAAGCTATGCAGGAGTGTCAGATAATCCTAAATATCAACTATCTGAAAAGGGTTATCAGGAACAAATTAAATCTAATGCCAGACAGATTAATGCATTAAGAGCTTTACGAGCAGAAAAAGCAGAATACTATGACACTCATTTTAGCAGCCCTGATGATGAAGGAGCGCAGGAATATTTAGATTCCATAACTCAAATTGATCAACAAATGCTTCAGATTGGCACTGATACAGAAGAAACCAAAAATAAAATAATGGAACTTCGTTGGAAACCATTTGATGAAGCTCAAGATAAGCTAAGTAATGTTATCACCGAATTTCAAACTATTCAAAGTCTTTTAGGAGATTCTGAAAGTTTTTACAATGAGGATGGCTCTTTTACCCAAAATGGTCTTACTAATATCTTATTGCAACAGAAACAAATTGATGTAACAAAAGATAAGATAGCCAATTATAGACAAGGCCTAGAGACATTAGAGAAACAATATAAGAATGGCTGTTATAGCCAAGAAGAATACAATCAAAAGGCTCAAGAGTTAATTGAAGGTATACAGCAGGAATCAGCTTCTCTCGCTAATCTTAAACAAGGCATGATTGATATTTACGAAACCCAGATCACGAAAGAGAATGATCTGTTGCAGGAAAATATTGATAAGCGTATGGAAGCTCTGGAAGCAAAAGAGGATTATTATAACTATGATAAAACTCTGAAAAAGAAATCCAAAGACATCAATACACTGAAAGCTCAAATTTCTGCCCTCGAAGGAACCAGTTCTGCTGCCGGTAAAGCTCGTTTGGAAAAACTGAAAGCTGACCTTGCAGATGCACAGGATGATATGGATGATACCATTCACAGCCATAAAGTTGATATGCAGAAATCTGGATTACAGAAGCTTCAGGACGATTCCAATAACAATCTGGACAACACTCTGAGTGCTTTGAAGAGAAATTCTGATCTTCAGGAATCTGTTATCAAAAATATGTGTGCAAATGTTAAATCTAATTATGATGAGACATATGCGCATCTTGGAACTGTAATGGATAATTATGGTGCTAAAGTATCCTCTACATTTGATAGTATGATTCAAAAAGTCAAAGACTTTAATAAAGAAAACGGAAAAGTATCTGCTGTTGTTAAAAAAATAAGTACTTCCAGCATAGACGGAGCAAGTAACGGACAAGGTAATAAAACTTCCGGTAATAAAACGTATACCAATGCAGAGAAAACAACACAAAAGACTTATAATAATAATAAGACTTCTACAGGTGCAGGAATACAGCAGCCAGGTAAAGTTAATAATGAAACTTATCATTTAAAGTTAAATAAATCCACCCTATACTTGGCTCCAGGTCAGTCTTATACATTAAAAGCTACGTGGACTGGTAGTGCTAAACCAGCACATTCTAAAATTACTTGGTCTAGCAATAAACCTAATGTAGCAAAAGTATCTTCATCAGGTAAAGTAACTGCTGTAATGGGTGTGCAGACTTCGAAGAGTGCCGATGGTAAGACTACAGGTACATTGACAGGCGGAGTTACAAAAACCTTTAAAGCAGTTATTACTGCTACTGGAGGTCAAGATAACGCACGTTCTTTAGCTAAAGCTAAATGTACTGTTCATGTTATGCCAGAATCACATTTGGATGCTATTAAAAATTATGCTGACAAAACAGGCTTAAAGGCATCAAGTTCTAAGGTCCAAGAAGCTTTACAGTATGCATACGAGAATAAAGCTTTTACAAGCAGTAAGTCTAATATGGCAAAAGAAGGATTCATAAAAGCTTATCTTCAAGATTGGTTTGATTCTCTCCCATCACGTAAGTCTACTGTTAAAATTCCATCTAGTGCTAGTGATTTAGAGAAATATATCATGAAAAAAGGTAAGAATGTATCTGCTGCTAAGATCAAAGAATTAGCAACTATAATGAACATTTCATATAAAACATTAAATGCCGATACTAAATCTAAGATTTTGAAAAAATATAAATCTTATGGTTTTGCTAAAGGTGGTATTATAAGCGATCTTATCCCAGCTGATATGAATACTTTACTCGGAAAGGCTATTATCAGCAATGGTGATCAAGGATTTGTTGGTGCCAAAGTAGGTGAATCTGTTCTGACAGAAGAATTTACTCGATTATTAAAACCGTCTATTACTGCTATGACTGATTTTAATAATATGATGCAGCAAGTACACGCTGTTCCTTCTGATAATAGTATGAAACTAACTAATGAATATAACTTTACATTCAATAATCCTGTTATGAACAGTGAACAGAATGTACAACAGTTGATTACTAAAGCTTTGAAAGATCACGACAAGGCAATGGTAAGAGACTTCAAAAAACTACGATAAAATAATCATCAGAGTCACCGTTTTTGCGGTGGCTCTTTTGATGTAAAAGAAAGAGGTGAAAAAGTGTTATCATTTGAATTTAATGGAAAAAGTTCTGAGGAATATAATCTCATTGTTACTACAATAGAAGAAAATGATTCTTTAGAAAGCAGATCATTGCAATTGGGCGAAAAGAATAAGTACCGTCCAAGAGAAAATCATTTTGGTGCTATATACGATAATAATTATACTTTTACTGTTAGTGTAATTAAAAGCCCATGCAGAGAAAATGTACTGCCGGAATTAACAAATAAGGGAAATTTGGTATATGAAGCTACTCTCCCATTTTTAAAAAACGGAGTACTTACATTCCCTTCAGGATATTATGCAGACGCTTCATATGGAAATATGTACGTAAGAGATATTGATTACTTTACTTCAAGTGATATTCGAAAAATTTCAGCATGGATGACTTCACCTCAATATCCAAGATTATTCAAATTCATTGGATCGGACTATTTTCAAGAAAAGATAGAGTATTTTGCTACAATTACTTCTATTGAAACAGAAAATGTCGGTTTCCCATGTGAACTTAAATTTACTGTTACATGTGATGCTCCTTTTGGATATAGCCCTGAAATTGTACATCAAGGAGTAGCCCGTATTGTAACAATCGATTCTGGTGCTATAGGTATGGAACCATACTCAGTCATTATAAGTAATAATTCTGATTGTTATGAAGATTACATCTATCCAGTTATCAAATTAGAAATAACAGACGATTCTACAATAAATATCACCAATCAAACGGATAATGGTAGCATTTCTTTTGATGCTAAACAAGGAGATCATATATGCATTGATAGTAAAATGTTAAAAGTATATGATTACGTGACAAATAAAGCAATCCCTTTAAGTCAATTAGGAATCACTGATGTTGCTAATATTTATTGGCCAAGATTATGTTATGGAGAAAATAACATATTTATCACAGGTAATGCAAATGTCATAATTTCATATAGAGAATACAGGAAGGCAGGTGTCTTTGCTTGAGAATAAATCATAATTATGATATCTATGGCCGGACAGAACCTTCTATAATCTATCTCGCTGCTCCAGGCAAGCGTCTCTTATATCCTGTTTCTGGAATTGACACTTCTACTGTCTCACTTACCCTTAATACAAATAATACTGCGGAACTCTCTTTTACAGTGGACCGATATGTTGATGGTGAAGAAATAATCGGATATTCTTACTTGGAAGAATACATGGAACTGTATGTAGATGGGATCTGGTTTAAAATCATGTCTCCTCCTGAGATTACCAACGATGGTATGAGGGAAACTAAGAATATTACTGCAGAATCATATGAAATTATGTTATCACAGTACAAACTTAACAGTTTCAAAATCAATACAGGTGACGAAGACTCCTACGAAGTCATGTATAAGAAGAATCATCCGGATATTGTTGAACAATACAAAAAGGACAACGATGGGGCGGAACCTTATTATTCTGTCAAGTTTTATGATCCAGATAACAAAGAACTAAGTTTTCTTCATCTCGTATTATCTCACGCCAATGTTCCTGGATGGAAAATTGGATACATAGATGATATTACTAAAGATGACCAGGGACAGCTCCTACCAGATGGCGTATATAATTTTGATGCAGATGATACAACTGTATATTCTCTTCTTACACAGGAAGCTGCAGCAAATTATAAATGTATTTTTGAGTTTGATACTGTAAAAATGACCATTAATGCATATAGACCTGACAGTTTAGGAAAAGATACAAATGTCGTGCTTGGATTTAGAAACATACAAAATAGTGTGCAAATATCACGAGATGATAGTCTGACAACCAAATTTTATGTTGATGGTCTGGACGGATATGGTATTGCTTCGGCAAACTTTACAGAAGACACAATCACTGATCTAACCTATTTTGCTAAATGGCCTTACATGGATGAAACTCTGCAGAAAAAATACCTTGAATGGTATAACTACAGGGATTATAAACCGGATGAGGAAACGGATTCTAAAAGAGAAACCTTTATAAAAATCATGAAGGAATACAATTCTATAGAAGAAATTCTTACTGAGCTGACAAATCGTGTTCCAAATGATTCTGCACAGAATGACTGGGATTCTATGTCTGTAGATTACTTAAAAGATGCCTATAATGACTCTCTTGCAGTAATCAAGGGAATCGAAGCTCATCATTTGAAGTTTCCAGGTACAAGCGATACAACAACAATTGATATGGAAGATTTAAAGAATTCTTCTGACTGGCCTCTGTATGAAGAGTATATGAATTACGTAATTCCACAGATTATCGCTGCTCTTCAGAATAAAGACGTTTCATATAATGCAAGTGATTACTCTGACGGAGGACGTTTCAGTTTTGGTCTTGGAAACAATATTAAGAATGTCAATCCGGTCACATTGGATTCCTGGGATATCATTGGAAATCTATACGCTACTCTTTCAACGGTTGAACTTGACATCAAAAACACAAATGGATCTCCTGCATTTGGAATTACCCGTGGAGTACAGATCAAATTTCTTACTCCAGGAAAATCTGGTATTTGCCAGAAAAGTATTAATATTGTCCCGGGTGAAACATACACCCTCAGTTGTTATGTGAAAGGTGAAGGACAGATTAATCTTGAGTATGGCGCTACCGGAACAACAAGAAAAGTTTACACATCTACTATTCAGGACAAAGATACCTGGATGCGTACATATAAGCAATTTACACTTGGTTCTGATGTGAAATTGGTAGATATTGCTTTTACAGTCACTGGTGATTGTACATTTTGTGGTATGCAGCTAGAGCACGGATCAGCTGCTACTCAGTTTGGATATTTCATTCAGTCTGAGAATGTTATTAAGGCATATGAAACGGATTGGAAGTTATATGGCCTTACAGAACTTAAGAGTAAGATCGAAACTTATGAATCTTGTATTCGTTCTTTGGAATCTAACGGTTATTCGACTGCATATGATTCTTCCTCTGAGCATGAAGAATCTTATCATACTAGGCAGTATCAGATGTATCAAGATTATAAGAAACTTCTTAAGGAAGCACAGGATGTTCTCGCTGAACGTCAGGCCGAATATGATGTACATAAAAAAGATCAGGATACCGTAGCGAAAAAAAGAGAAATGCTTGCAAAAGAAGTGTCTATGGATATGTATGGTATAGAACACAATAAGGACTTTACATATCATGCTTTTACAGAAAAAGAAAAATATATATTGTCTCTTCTTGAAAACCAAAGGACTTACACAAATGAAAATATTATCACTACAACCCTGGATACTACAGAGGATGCAGTAGATAAATGTAAAAAGTTATACGATGATGCTGTTGAAGAATTATATGTGGAATCCCATCCACAGTATACTTATACAGATGATATTGAAAACATCTATGCTCTTCCGGATTTTAAAGAGTATCATGACCAACTTGCAGTCAACGATTTTGTGCATTTGGGGCTGAATGATAATGAATATGTAAAATTGAGAGTAATAGAGATTTCCTATAATCCATGTGATTTAGATGAATCCATGCAGGTTACTTTTTCAAATGTTACTCAGTACAAAGCCGAAAGAAATGACTACAATGTCCTGCTTAATGATACTTTTAACAAATCATCTCATGAAGGTGCCCGTGTCGAGGGTGTCAACAAATCTAATGCCTCTGAATTCGTATTCACTGCTGATGTTATAAGACAGCTCTTCTCCCATCCTACTTTTAATTCACAATTATCTGGATCATCTGTTGCATCATCTGGTGATGTCTCAGCACAAAAGGTCATTGCAGAATTAATCAAAGCACCTGAAGGTGTCTTCAAGAAATTGTCATCTCAGACTATTGAAGCAGAGTCAGCAACGATCAAAGATCTCAGTGTCAATGCGATCACTGCAGCAATTGTGGAATCTGCTATTGTAAAGTCAAAGGACTATATAGACAATGAAGATTCTGCATTCTCTAAACAAGGAGTATGGATTGATCTTATGGGGAAAGGACGCATCAAATCTCCAAATTTTGCTGTCGATAATGATGGAAATGTTTATGCAACCAATGGTGAATTCTCAGGTAAAATCACTGCTTTATCAGGTACTCTTGGTGGATTCGACATTGCAAGCACAACGGACACTTCTGCTCATTATTATAAGAACACTCTGTATCGAATTATAAGTGACACAAATACTGGAATTCAGTATCAAGCAGGTATAAGAGGTATTTCAAGTAATACGGATAGTGATGAAAGTGCTGCTTTCTATGTTGTTAAAAAAGAAAATTCAAATAACCCATGGACAAGGGAAAATGTTACTTTCCCATTCTTTGTCAGAAACAATGGTACTACATATGTAGAAAACATGACTGTTGGAAGTACATTGTATTTATGTCCATCAACAAGTGGATTCAGCAACAGACAGTCAATCATATCTTTTGGAAATATCAAAGAAAATCAGTTAACTGTAGGTGTTATGAGTGGTGAAAATAGAACTGGAAGGATTTCATTTGATAGATTTTCAATCAATTTCGAAGATCTTCTAGGACAAGAAAGAATAAATGTAGTAATGTATGGCGATGATAGTTGCAAAATACAAAAATCTAGTAGTTGTAATACTTTTGATGGTTTTTTCACCAATCTTTATCTTAATGATAAGAACATTATTACTTTATTCCAAAAATCAAGTACTTCTGATATTCGTCTAAAATCACATATCAAACTAACATCTCAAACTGCTCTTCCACTGATCAATTCTATTCAGCTTAAAGAATTCACATGGAAAGAATCCGGCAAACATCAGTCTATTGGTTTTATTGCCGATGAACTTGAAAAGCTTGATCCAGGTCTGACATATGGTGGTGGAGAAACAACCAAATGTGTAGACAGCTTTTATCTGCAAGGCTATGAGGTAAAAGCAATCCAGGAACTTTCTGAAGAAAATACTCATCTTAGAGAAATCATTCTCTCCTTGGAGGAAGAGATTGAACATATAAATAACAAAATTAAGAAAATGGAGGAATCATTATGTTAAAAATTGACAAAAACACTAACGTATCAGCACAGGTCACTATTGACACAGAAGATAACGGAACAGTTATGGTTGCATATCTGAGTGCTACTCTGAATGAAGGAGATATCAATATTTCTAAATCTATTCAGGACAAGACAACATTTTTAGCAAATGAAGCAACAGTGAAAGCTGATTTTGCTGAATTTGACGACTATGTAATTAAACTGCTCAAAGAGTAATCAAAAGGCTGTGATTCTACACAGCCTTTTTAAGAAGGTGAAACAATGACTCAGCGTGAATATGAAAAAAGAGTTGAAAAAATAAAAGCTCGTAATAAAGATATTGAAATGAAACAGAATCTTAAGGCTATGAAATCTCATAGATTCCCCCAAATTAGAAAACCATCTACAAGTAAATTAATTGTCTTGGCTGTATTTGTTCTTTGTCTGCAGATACTCTGGTTCGCAGAACATATGGCTATGATTACTTCAGATACTACTTATATGTATGCTCTCATTGCTATACCAGCGGCACTTATTCCTACCGTTATTTCTTATTTTATTAAGTCGAAATGTGAGAATTCTGCCGGAGGCATTACTTACGATTCTGTTATGGAACAACTGCGACAGCAAAATGATTCAGACGATGAAGCTGTCGGTTAGGAGGAAACATGGATATTAAACAGGGAATTCAGGATGTATTATATCTGATCATTACAGGTATTCTTCCACTCTTAATTACTTACGGAATACTCTTCCTGAAAGTAAAGATTAAAGAACAGGAAAAGAACTTAGAAAATGATCAGCTCGTGAAATATATTGATGCTGCTACTGACGCTATCAGTAAAGCAGTGCTCGCAGTTAATCAGACTTATGTGGATTCATTAAAGAAACAGGGCAAGTTTGATGAAGAAGCTGCTAAAACAGCAAAACAGATGGCAATTGATAAAGCTAAAGCTCTTATCACAGAAGATTCGAAAGCAGCTATTGAAACATTATATTCTGACTTTGAATCATACCTTAATGACGCAATTGAAGAGCTGGTTAGAGAAAATAAAATTACATATTAAATAAAAAGGAGAAAAAGGATTATGAAGAAAACACTTACAAATTCAGATATTATCACAATATACGATGCACTTAACGGATTAAACGGACGTTCAGATATGGTCCCAGGCGATGTTGAAGTCTTTTGGGCAAATAAAAAGAACACAAAAGTACTAAAAGAAAAAGCCGAAGAAATCAATGGTATTGTACAGGAAATCGTTAACTCTCATTTCACAGATGAGAATTCTCATCCGGTTGTAGATGAAGATGGAAATGAAACAGGTGGAAAAGTTCTTAATGATGATGTAAAAGATCAGGTACTTGAGGAAATTAATGCAGATATTAATAAAATTTATGTAAAGCCTGTAGAGATTGATCTTGAGCTGATTCCGCAGGACTCTCTCACAAAGATGTTCAAAGCAAATGAAGGAAAAATGTCATTTTTAGAAATGACTATTATGGCAGAATTCGCTGATACTGGAAAGGATGATGAATAATGGGTTATATACAGACTATCCAAACTAAAGATGGTCCAACTCAGATTGATTATAATGCATTAGCAAATCTTCCTACATCAGATAAAACTCTCACACTTCCTGGGAGTTTTGCTGATGCCAAAGTAGTAGGGGATGAGATTGCTAAAGTAAAAAGTTCTGCACAGCCGGGTGCCACTACAGAACAGGCACAGCAGATCGAGCAAAACAAGGCGGATATTGCTTCACTGAAAGAAGATGTAGGTTATGTAGCCCAAAAACAGAAAAGTAAGAATTTATACAATCCGTCTGAAAGAATAGATGGATACCAACTTAATCTAAGTGGTGTACCAGTGACAAATAAAGATTATAATTTTACTGGATATATAAACGTGGATGGTAACACGCAAATTACAGTAATGATGGCTGGCTTTAAACCAGATGGTGCATCTACTCAAAATGCTTTTTATGACGAAAACAAGTCGCCAGTCACGACTAGAAATGAATTAGGTGATATTTTAACTGGCAATGCATTCACTTTTAATGTACCAGAATCTGCAAAATACTTTGGAATTTCGTATATCGCAAATCAACTTAGACCAGAATCGACTATTATGGTGTGCGGTGGGAACGTTGCTCTTCCATATGAACCATATGGGTTCAAAATCAAAATATTATCATCTGATGAAACCAAAGAAGCAAGGGGGAATTTTGATACTCTTCAAGACAGGTTAGATGATGTTGATAGAAACTTAGTTCGAAATATAAACACCGTTTTGTATTTTGGAGATTCTTTAACGCAAGGAAATCAAGATGGAACGAAAATCACACGTGAAACTGTTCTATCTTCTTTGCTTGGAAATGATTGGAATGTTAAGAATTATGGTGTTGGTGGAGAACAATCAAACACTATTTCAGCGAGAGCAAGTGGCTCATGGTTTTACCTTGATGCAGGTATAACAATTCCATCTGATGGTTCTACTGTAGATGTGACGGAAAAAATTCATGATGAATATGGCACACAACAGGATTTTGGAAATGGGTTATACTCTTCCGATTATAATGGCTGGGATTCCGTAAACCCTTGCTATGTAAATGGCATTGAGTGTATTTTGCAAAAAGCAAATGCGTCTGCTCCAATCACGATTAAAAGAAGCACTATTGGTGATGCTATTGTTATTAATAGGCCGACACGCATCCACATGAACAGCGAAGTTTTTAAGAAAAACCCTGTTCTTATACTTTGCTTAGGACAGAATGAGGGATTTAATCGTGATGCTGACATTTTAATTCAGCAAATAAAAGGTATCATTGAGTTTTTCAAATCTGAAAGATATATTGTGGTTGGCATACCTCATTCTTTAAGCGGATACACATGGGAAGCACCAATAAATGATGCTTTAAAAAAAGAGTTTGGAAAACATTATCTTGACGCAGAAAAATACATGAAAACACCTTTATATGGCGAAAACGGTAAAACTATCGTTTCTTCTTATGCATTGAGTGATGCAAATCTTACTCCTACTTCTGATGATTTATCCAAAGTCGCAACCAATCAATACCCTAATGCGATTATGTATGATGGTGTGCATTTTAATCATTATGGTTATGAAGTGTGGGGGAATCTTGAATATAAGTTAGGTAAAGATTTAGGATATTGGTAAACAACATAGAAAAAGTTTTTGTTCATTAAAGTTAAGCTTTAGTTAATTAACAAAACGGGCAGAAGAAACACTCTCCTGCCCTACTCTTCTACTTACCCAAGTCTAACAACTTATGTAGATATGAATCAGTTTGCAACGCATCAGGACTCTCATCATCATTGACAACCACGAGTTTATTTGTTTCATTTTCAATGATTTGCCTGATGTAATCAAACACATGGAGTGTATGTATAAAACTTTGCATCTGTTCATACGTGATTACATGGGCTTCATCTGTCATCTCGAAAATAAGAATCTTTAGACCTTTTCGATGCTTATATGTGTTAATGAATTCATTAATCTTTTGTTCATCAGATGTATTTAATTCATCTACCACATAGCTTTCAATGTGATCAATCCTTATACAGAGCAACTTGATGTAATTTTTAATCTCATATAATGCCATATTTACCACCTCCTTTCTGGGTAGGAAAATTATACCTGATTGAAAGGTACATTTCATTGATAAAAAGTTGGTAAATATGGAAATATTTGGATACTATTTTGCCATCTTTTTTTGATTTTATACTAAAGTTAAGCTTTAGTTAACGAAAAAAATCAAATAAAATTTTATTTAATTTGCGAACTTTCAGGACTGACTTTTATAGCCAGTCTATTTTTATGGAAAGGAGGTTTCTAATGTATACATTAAAAATCACTGACGAAAATACTGTAGTTACTACCGTCAAAGAACGGCTTGTAGAACGGAGTAACGATGTAGATAACATTCAGATCATAACGGCAAAGCTTTATAAAGAACAGCTTGATATGAGTGACACTTCTTTATATATGAAATACAAATTACCTGTTACTGATAAAATTAAAATCACTCAGTTAATACCAAACAATCTTAATTATGAAACAAATTATATTCAATATCTCATTCCTGCAGATGTAAACCTATTAGCTGAAGCCGGTGATATTGAGGTAAGTTTCACATTCCTCAAACTCGTATCTAATGATGACGATTCTGTTACATCTTATGTTCGAAAAACCACTTCTGGTGTGATTCACGTATCTCCACTTGCTGCGTTTGATAAATATGAGCCTTCTGAAATGTTCACGGAAACTGATCAGAGACTTCTTGCTCTTATTGCTGCTGTAAAAGACTTAAATGCTCAATCCAAAGCCATTTATGAAAATATGATCAAAGATATCCGCCTTAATACGGATGATAAGAAAATTACGCTTACAGATCGTAACGGAGATGATACAGGAGAAGGTATCGCAACAAAAGACCTCACAGCCCTTATTGCTGAAGATCTCACAGGTGTTGATCCTGATGGAGTGCAGGATGGAGTCGTACATCTTGATCAGGCAAAAGATATGAAGGTAATTAATTTGGACAAATTACTAATGTAAAGGAGTTATGATATGTCATTTAAAGATTCAAAGAAACTTGCTGCGGCTAATTCGGCAATAACGACTTATGCTCCTGCTGAGTTAGCCGTAGACACTGCTGGAGGATATACATTATGTAACGATGGTCGTTATGAAGTATATGATCAGTATTACGATACAAGTTACTCCACAGTGGATAATTTAAAAAATATATCTGTGGATTCTTCACAGATTAATATCACTCAAGAAACAAACAGTCAGTATATGCCATTCAGAATCCCTCGTTATTGGGATGGAATAGACCTCATGGATATGCTGATTCAGATTAGATATCAGTCCGTGCGCGATAATAAAGGTCAAATTGCAAATGTAATCAACGTGGCTTCTAATGAAACTTCTATTACTTTTGGATGGCTGATTGATGCCAATGTCACTGCAAATGCTGGTGATATCATCTTCGAAATCATGGCTACTGGCTCAAATGAAAAAGGTCATACATATACTTGGAGAACCAGGCCGAACGGACGTTTCACAGTTCTTCAGGGATTAAATTATGATGGCATTATTGAGCCGACTGAAGACTGGTACTCAAGCTTTGTCAACATGGTTATGGGACATGTAAATGAAGCAAAACAATATGCCGAAGAAGCAAAAGCTTCCGCTGCAAGTGTAGATGTAGAAGCAATTAAATCTGATGTAGAATCTACTGTTACTCAAAATATTTCAGTAACATTGGCAGATACATATTATACAAAGACGCAGATTGATCAGACCGTGAATGACATCAACAAATCCATCTCTTCTATTGATGGATTGAAGGATTTTAAAGCAGAATACAATAACACTACTGGCGTATTATCTTTCAAAAATAAAACTACAGGAAATGAAATTTGCGATTCGATTGCAATTAACAGCCTTTCAAATCTAAAGGTTGAATATTCTGTCGTCAACGGAAAAGGTACTCTTGTATTCAAGAACGGTGATACAGAGCTTCAGACTGTAGAACTTAGTGCGATTGAACCTTCTGCTGAATGGACAGCTGCTCTTAAAGAAAATATCGCTACAGAGACAGATGCAAAGCTTTCTCCTATTTCAGAGAAAATCACTGCTTTAGAAGAATCCAAAACCAACTTGGAATCAAAAGTAAAAACAAACACCGAAGAAATTCATACGTTAAAAGAATCTGTATCCGGTATGAAAGTTTCTGTAGATTCTGCTGCTAATGCTGCTTCTGAGGCTAAAAACTCTGTTGATATCTTAAAACAGACTGTTTCTGATTATGATTCTCAGTTTGAGACTATTAATCGGGATATTACAGATGCGAAAGCAAATATTGAAGAATTAAAAAAGAATCCAGCGTCTTCTGAATATGATGTGGAATATGAAGAGAATATTTTTAAATTCATTAAAGATGGTGAAATTCAGAAACAATTTAAAATAGAAGGTGGTGGAGGTTCCAGTTCTGACACTTCTACTATTACCATTGAGAGAATCACAAGCGCTGATGCAATATTCTTACTTGGTGATCCGGCTATTATTGAGTATAACTTTACGTCAGTAGATAATACCGGAGATTCTACAGGTGATGGAACTGCTGTTTGGAAAGTAGGAAGTACTACTGTAGCTACTACAACTGCTACGCAAGGGAAAAATAAATTTGACATTACAGAATATCTGACTGTTGGTTCAAATTCAATCCGTCTTACTATTACTGATAGCTTCGGTACTCTTTCATCTAAGACCTGGACTGTAACAGTTGTTGAATTTAAACTGGAAAGTACATTTGACGACACTCTTTTGTATACGAATACAGATGTAGTATTCAGATATACTCCTTACGGAAATGTCAATAAAACAATTCATTTTTATCTTGATGGTGAAGAGCTTGGAACCACTGATACTCAGGCTTCCGGTAGAATCATGTCTTATAACATTCCGCAGCAGGAACATGGCAGCCATTTACTCAAAGTATATATGACAGCCACTATCAACAATAAAGATATTGTTTCGAATGCTATTTATAAAGATATTATCTGTGTTGACCCGGCCAACCGCACCCCTATCATTGGATGTGCACAGCAGGAATTTAAAGCACAGCAGTATCATGCAACGAGCATTAAATATATAGTATATGATCCTGATCACAATCCAGCCGCTGTAAAACTTTCCGTTAATGGAAAAGTGGTTTCTACATTAAATGCTGACAGATCCGCTCATATTTGGAGCTATAAGTCTTCTGATATCGGACAACAGGATTTAACGATTTCCTGCCGAAAAGTAACCAAGATTATAAAAGCTGTTATCACAAAACTGGATATTGATGTTGAACCAATTACAGCCAACCTAGCGTTTGATTTTAATCCGGTTGGACGCTCTAACGGAGATGCAAACAAACTCTGGTCTGACAGTAATAATTCAGATATTGCAATGACTGTTTCTGATAATTTCGACTGGGACAATGGTGGCTATCAGATTGACTCTGATGGAAATCAGTATTTCTGTGTTAAAGCCGGAACTTCTGCTTCTATCAGTTATAATCTATTCGGCAGAGATCCAAAGCAGACAGGTGCTGAATTTAAGCTGGTATTCAAGACTCAGAATGTCCGTAATGCATCTGCCACTTTCTTATCATGTATTGAAGATGCAGATGGATCTGATGTTGGCATCAAAATGAATGTTCATGAAGCATATGTAAATACTTCCACGGATAGTTTATATTTCCCATATAGCGAAGAGGACATTATTGAATTTGAATATAATATCAACACGATTGATACGAAAGATACTTCTGCTACTTCTATTATTATGACTTATGAAGATGGAGTTGGAGGAAGACCTCTCATCTATGATAATGCTCATAGATTGCACCAATACTCTCCTGTTCCGATTACTATCGGTTCTCCGGATTGTGATGTCTTAATCTATAGGATGAAAGCTTATTCTGCTTCTCTGACTGATTCAGACATTCTTGCTAATTTTATTGCGGATGCTAGAGATTCAGATGAAATGATTGCAAGATATAATAGAAATCAGATTTACAATGACAACAATGCTCTTACTCCAGATTCTGTAGCTAATGCTTGCCCGAATTTAAGAATTATAAAAATTGAAGCCCCCCACTTTACAAATGATAAGAAAGATTTTGTTAAAAATACTTCTATGGAATGTATTTATAAGAATGGGGATCCTAAATTAGATAACTGGAAATTTATTAACTGTTTCCACGCCGGACAAGGTACAACATCTAATGAGTATGGATTTGCGGCAAGAAACATTGATGTTATCTGTTGTGCTGATGGTGTTCATCAGATCAGTAGCAAGATTCCGCTTGATCCTAACTATAAAACAGAGTTAATTCTTGGTGATGGGACAAAATATGAGAACGGAACTGGTAAGATTAGTCTTACAAGAAACTCTGTTCCAAATAATTGGTGGAATTTTAAAGTAAATGTAGCATCTTCAAATATGGCAACTAATGCATTAGGCCAGAAGAGATTCAACGACTTTTTACCATATGAAAGTCCTGCGGTACGTAGAGATCCTAAAGTTAAAAACTCTATGGAATTTGTCAATTGTGTAATCTTTATTAAAGAATCTGATCCTGATATTACTACTCATAGAGAATTTCAGGATACAGACTGGCACTTCTACTCTCTCGGTAATATGGGAGATTCAAAAAAGACTGATATTACAAGAGCTTATGATCCAGAGGATATGAAAGAATTCTGTATTGAAATCAGTGACAATACTCTTCCGAACTCTGCATTCCAAACCGGTGTGACAAATCAAGATGGAACTATGAAATATCCTATCAGTAAAGCTGAATGGAAAACTGGTAATACAGCATATGATGCTCTGTATAATAATTGGGATGGATCATTTGAATTCAGATATGATTGTTGCGGCGATTCTAAGGATGGTTCTGCTCTTACTTCTGATGAAGCAAAAAAGAAAATACGTACAGATAACAAACAGATTTGGAGAGACTTCTATGAGTTTGTAATTACGTCTAGTGATAAAGAATTTAAAGATGGCCTGAAAGATTGGTGTATTCAGGATGCAATGCTTTACTTCTATTTAGTTACCCTTAGATATAGTATGATTGATAACAGAGCGAAAAATGTTTTCCCACATTGGGCCAAACATTACATTACCCAGGAAGAAGCTGCAACTATGGGTGATAAAGCGAAATATTATACTATAGATGATGCTGCAGCTGCACTGCATAATGGTTATAGATTTGATTTATGGGCTTATGATATGGATACTCAGCTTGGTATTAATAATTCAGGCGAGCTGTCATTCCCATATGGTAAGGAAGATACTGACTACAAGGAAGAAGGAAACCCTTCATCTGGTTATGTTTTTAATGCTGCAGAATCTGTATTGTGGTGCAGAATACGTGATGTATTTACACAAGAATTAAGAAATATGTATCAGTCTGTAGACTCTAACTGTTGGTCCGATTCTCATTTAATTAATGAGTATGAAGCTTGGCAGAATCAGTTCCCAGAAGAACTCTGGAGAATCCACTATGAAAGATTATATCTGAGAACATACCGTGCCGGAACAGTAAGATTCCTTAATGAGATGATGAATGGTCGTGGAAAATATCATCTCAGACAGTGGGAACGTGATCAACATATTTATATGGGAACTAAGTTTTTACATACCGATGTAAAATCTGACCAGATCATGTTCAGATGTAACACACCTAAGAAAGTTGTAGTCAAACCAGATTACACACTGCGAATTATTCCTTATTCTGACATGTATATTTCTGTACTTTATGGTAACTCTCCAGAAACCACTCAGGTACGTGCAAAAGCCGGACAGGAATATGAAATCACTACTAATCTAACAAATATGGATGATACAGCTATTCTTATCTATGCTGCATCAAGAATTGAAGCACTAAATGACCTCTCTGCTTGTTATATTCATGATAATGATTTCTCAAAAGCATCTAAGCTTAAAACTCTTATTATTGGTAATAATACATCTGGATATCAGAATACTTTTATGACATCTCTTAATATGGGTAATAATACTCTTCTTGAGACTCTGGATATTCGTAATTGTCCAAATCTTACAGGATCTGTTAACCTGTCTGCATGTGAAAATCTTATTAATCTTTATGCCGATGGAACCATCATTACATCAGTATTATTTGCTAATCATGGAAAGATTACTCATACTTCTCTCCCAACTTCTATCAATACGCTTACATTCAAGAATCTTAAGGATTTAACTGATTTTAGGATTGCAGGATACGATAATTTACAGACATTTGTATGTCAAAATTCTATTGTTGATGCACTCGCTATTTTGAAGGAATCAATTGATACTCTTCGTACAGTAACTATTACAGGTATCACATGGAATCTGGACAATACGACTTTGTTGAAGAAATTAGCAAAACTTGCAGGTATTGATGATAACGGTGCAACCATCGAACAGTCTGTATTGACCGGATCTGTTCATGTGCCTGTTATGAGACAGCAGGAATATAAAGAATTTGTTGGTACTGAAGATAAACCTGGTATCTGGACTGATCTTAAACTTACTTATGATTCTATGATCGTACAGTTTGCAGTTAGATTTGTTAATGATGATGAAAAGAATACATTACTTGAAACTCAGTATGTAGACATGGGTGGAGATGCAGTTGATCCTGTTACCCGTGAAGAAGATCCTATCCCTGTTCCTACAAAGGAAAGTACTGTCAAAGAGAACTTCAAGTATAAAGGCTGGGATAGTGCATTGACAAAAGTGTTTGCCGATAGAGTTATCAAAGCTGTATATGAAAGTTCTATCCGTGAATATACAGTGAAATATGTAGCGAAAGGTCTTGTAAAACAGCAGACCACTGGTGCATACGGATCCTATGTAAAATACACAGAAGATACTCCTGTATACACTGCTGAAGAAGCTGCCTATAAATATAATCTCTTCTCTCACTGGGATAAATCTGGTCTTGTGGACGGAGATAAAACAATCAATGCTGTATTTGATACATGTGAATATACAGAAGGGTACTTTAACGATAAGGATCTCTCAACCCTGTCACAAGTAGAACTCTACGCAATGATGAAACTTAATTTGGAACAAAAAGTCTTATCTATGAAGGATTCTCTTGATTTCAAGTTAGGCGTGGATTATAGCTATGGAGATATACGAGAACATGAGGTTATTTCTGCTGAAACAAAATTCGATGGTACAAATTATATTGACACTGGAATCAAACTCTTCGATGAAGACAGAGATTTTACAGTAGCAATCGACTTCGAATTTGATGCAGGTAACACTGTAGGATCTACTCTTGTACAGTGCTTCCAGTCTGACGGTTCCAATGGATTCCGTCTCTGGTATTCTCAGGAACCTCGATTTTCATGGGGAACTGATAGTACTTCTCCTACATCTGGCAGTAGAGAAATTGTGGTATTCAGACATGTTGCTGGCAGTCAGAAACTTTATGTGTACAATTCAAATATGTCAGGTAATGATGTTGCTTCTGCAACACTGAATGCAATTAGAATTCCTGTTCATGATTCTACACTCGTACTTGGATGTTCAAAAGCTGATGATGGTGCTTACGAAAATTATGCTCATGGAACTGTTCATTGGTGCAAAGTCTGGTATTCAGATTTAGGCGAAGAACAGTGTAAAGATATTGCTTCATGGATTCATGAGACAATTTCTATGGAAGTGGCTAAATTCAAGAGCTACTATCTGTCTGATGTTGCTTCTAAGAGAGCAAATATCACATTCATTGCTTCAAGGTTATTAAATACAGAAAAAGCTTATAGCAATAGCAGTACAAATGCTGGCGGCTGGGCTGAATCTACTCTTAATACCTGGTTGAATGTGAGACTTCCTAAAGCAATTTCTCCTCTGTGGAAAGCATTGATTAAACCTGTAAAAGTGTACTCTTCTATAGGTAACAAATCTAATGATGTTTCTGTATCTAATTGCAGTTTTTATATTCCTTCCCTGTATGAAGTAGATCCTACTTATGCTACGGAACCATATTCATCTGAAACAAATGCTCCTATCTCCTATTTCACATCCGACGATGAAAGAAAGAAAGCTAAGAGTGAATTAGATGAGCCGGAGACATACTGGACAAGATCTCCTAATGCTACCGTCACTAACTGGTTATATTCAGTTAATGAAACTGGTGGCACTTATGGATATTCCTATCCAGGTCAACCAGCAGGTGTCCTGCTTATGTTCTCAATTACATGTGAGGGGTGAAATTCCCCTCAATAAAAGGAGGATTTCATGTACTACAAAGTAATTAAAAATGATGAAATCGTAGATGTCCTTGACAATATCTTATATATCAAATATCAGGAAAAACATGGTCTGTTGCTTTTGTGTGATATCACAGAAGCACAGGCTATTTTAAGTTCAGACGGAAAATATGGATGGCATATTGAAGGACTATATAATTTTCCTCCTGATCCTGATAACACAATCTACGAAATCATAGAAATCACAAAATATGAATACGACAAATTAAAGAAGAGGTGATCGCATGGCTTATATACCAACATGGTTCTCCGCTTCTACAAAAGAAATCGCAGAAAAAGCTCTATCAAGAGGCGTTCTTAAATATCCGGGTATGTGCTATATCCAAGATGAAAAGACAATCGCCTGGGTCACAATAGATAATAAACTTCAATATGTAAAAGGTGATAAACAGATCACTGATGTCAAATGTATTGATTCAAATCTTATGTTCTACTCTGGAACGGATCTTCTTTTTTCATATGATATTTCAATGACTGAAGAAGATGCAGATCATATTGTTGAAGAGGTCAAGAAAACAATCGGTCTTGATGATTATGTTAAGGCTGCGGATCTCTCTACTCTCCTCGACAATATTATAGGAAATCTCGAAGACAAATCTACTGTTGTAGATTATATCAACAGTCTTTCTTACAACAAACTCTCAGATGTTCCCATTGTAAATCTAATCGGTACACTTACTGTTCCGGTGACCGTAGCATCTCTTGATGATGGAATCTATAAGATCCATGGTCAAATGATCATTGGAGGTAAGAACACATCTGTCCAGTCTTCTTCTGACGATATTCTTTTTCTCGTTTCTCATGATGCTGATACTCACAGCACAACAATCACAAAAGTTCAAGGTAAATCAATCACCTTATATTTCATTCAACAGGATGGTGAGTACACAACTGACCGTTATATCACTGAAGAATGGATTAATAACAAAGATTTTATGTCTTCTGCCGATGTGAAGACTTATGTCAAAAACATCATTGACGACACTCTTATGGAAGTTCTTGATGAGCATCTGGATGCTGCGTTAGAGCGGAAGATAGGCGGTATCAGTCAGGAAGACTTAAATAAATTATTCACTTAGGAGGAATTTATTATGGCAAAATTACAGTTTGCGACACTTGGGAACTTAACCGAGTTTCTTAGTCTGCATAATATTCAGATTGATAAAAAGATCTCTGATGCAGTCAAGAATTCTATTAAAACTGTTTCCCAGTCTGAAGATGGATATACTCTATACTTCTATACTAAAACTGCCCCAGTAACAATTGATGAGGCTGCATTTACTATCACTCTTCCAAATCCAGTTAATAAAGCAGACAAAGTTAAAAATGCAGTCGCAGGACATCTTGCAGGACTTGATGCCAATGGTAATCTGACAGATTCTGGTAAGACTGTAAATGATTTTGATGCTGCCGGAGCAGCTGACTCTGCAAAAGCTGAAGTAATGACTTATGTGGGTACTATCCCTACAGGCGCAAAAGCGAAAGATGTAGTATCTTACATCAAAGAAGCCGTTACTGCTGGTGCATATAACGACACACAGATTAAAGCAGACGTTGCTGCAAACAAAGCAGCTATTAATACTCTGAATGGTACCGGAGATGGTTCTGTAAAGAAAGCTGTTTCTGATGCTGTAGCATCTATTGTCGCAAATGCTCCAGAAGCATACGACACATTGAAAGAAATCTCTGATTGGATTTCAAGTCATACATCTGATGCAGCAGGAATGAACAGTCAGATTAAGACAAACAAAGAAGATATTACAAAGCTGAAAACATTAATCGGTACTCTCCCGGACACAGCAACATCTAAAGATATTGTAAGCTACATTGCTGAATATGTATCTAAAGCGCTTGCTGATTCTGACCTTTCTCAGTACGCAAAAGCTGAGGATCTGGCAGCCGCTGTAGGAAGAATTGATGCTATTGAAAAGAAATTACCTACATTAGAAGCTGCAGATAAGACAAATGCTGATAACATTGCTGCTCTTGGCACAAGAATGGATACAGCAGAAGGTAAGATCACAGCAATTGAAAAAGATCTTGCTACAGAAAAACCAAAGATTGCTAAAAATGCAGCGGACATTGCTGCACTCCAGGGTCTTGTCGGAGATGGATATGAAGCGATTCCATCAGCATCTATTAAGGCATTATTTACCGCTTAATCAACATTGAGCACATGTTTGATAAATGAGCCAATAGCATAACTATTGATATCTCCAATTGGTAGCAGCTTATTGCCATCAATGATAAGAGATTTTACATAATCAAACACATGCGCATTATGTATGATCTTTTGGACATCATTAAATGTAATCATATCCATGGTGTCCATGTCAAACATAAGGATTTTCATTCCTGGATGATCCTTATATCTGTCAATAAAATCTTCAATTTCTCCTTCATCTACAGTATTCAATTCATCCTCAAGTATCGTTTCAAAATGATCCAGCCGAATGCAGAGAAGTTTTATATAATTTCTGATTTTATAAGTAGACAATGATTTTCACCTCCTTTTTATATGATAAGTTCTTATTATATTAAAAATCAGAGGTGAAATCATTAGGAGATTGTTGGAAAGAAAGGAAATAGCATGAAAGAACAATTTCTTAATCTAAAAGGGCTTACTGAATTAGTCGGATATATCAAAAAGCATATATCTGACAGTCAAGAAGTAATACCATATGCTTCTTATACTCTTTTCCCATCTGTTGGTAAGCCTGGTGCTATTTACATAGACACAACAACAAATGCAATTTATAGATGGGATGATAACAATGTTAAATATTACGCGCTCGCATTTGACCCGACTGATAAGTTCATTATGCAGTGCGGAGATTCAAAGGAGTGATCAAATGGCAACTAAAACATTAAACACTCGTATTACCTTAAAAGCAGATACTACTGCTAATTGGGCTGCCTCCACTCTTGTACTTTTAAAAGGTGAACAAGCTTTTGAAATCACCGAATCTGGCGCATGGAAAGCTAAGGTTGGTGATGGAGTCAATACATTTAAGGATCTTTCTTATATAACAATGACTCCTGGAGAGATTTCTTCTCTTATTGCATCAGGGGCTATTCAGACCATATCACTTGCTTCCGGTACAAACAACGGCACATTAAAACTGACTGTTGATGGTGTTACAACAGATAATATTGCAGTAAAAGGCTTGGGTACCGCTGCTTATACAAATGCAGGAGCATATGCAACTGCTGCACAGGGAACTCTTGCTACAAATGCAGTTCGTAAGGTGGCTACTGGAACAGCCAATGGTACAATCTCAGTAACGACTGGTACAGGAGCCGCTACAAATGTAGCTGTAAAAGGACTTGGTACAGCTGCTTATACTGCTTCAAATGCTTACGCTACAGCAGCTCAAGGTACAAAAGCAGATAATGCTATGCCAAAAGGCGGTGGAACATTCACAGGTGCAGTGACACTTGCAGCTGATCCTACCGCAGATTTGCAGCCAACAACAAAGCAGTATGTAGATAGTAAGATTTCCAGTTCTATTGCAGCTTCAGACGCAATGGTGTTCAAAGGTACATTAGGAACAAACGGTACTGCTACTGCTCTTCCTGCTTCTTCTGTTGTAGTAGGTGATACGTATAAAGTAATTACACAGGTTACAATTCCAAAAACTAACTCATACACAGGCGCTGATGTTGTCGCTAAAATCGGTGACTTAGTAGTAGCTATGAGCAAAGACCCGAAGTGGATTGTGGTACCGTCTGGTGATGAGATTGTTACTACTGTGAAGTACTCAACTACAACTCAAAATCTGACTACAAATGCCCAGTCAGGTGCGATTACAGTAGGTGAAGCAGCCACAAAACAGGTAGACACCTCTATCACATCAGGTACTACATCTACAAAACTTCCAACTTCGAAAGCTGTGGCTGACTATGTGACATGGGGAAATGTAGCCGGAAAACCATCTACATTTACGCCTTCAGCGCATACTCATACTATTGCCAATGTAACAGGCTTGCAGTCAGCATTAGATGGAAAAGCTTCTTCAGGACATACACATAGTTCATTTTCTGGAGAAATTCATTTTTCAGTAGGTGGTTATAAAGATCCTGCAAATGGTATTTCTACAGCAATTAAAGCTTCTGGTGGTATTGCTGCAGATGTTTTTTATGAAGGAACTACAAAACTTTCTGATAAATATCAGCCGAAGGGTTCTTATGCAGCTGCCTCTCATACACATACTATTGCACAAATTACTAATCTTCAATCTACACTTGACGGTAAATCAAATAATGGACATGTTCATAACTATGCAGGCAGTAGTTCCCCTGGTGGAAGTGCGAATAATGCGAACGCATTGGCTTTAAATCCAGCCACACGACCAACTTCTTTAAATTATGATCTTACATCTGATACATACGCTAAAAGAGTAACTTATTCTATCGCAAGCAAAACAACTGCAAAAACTGGAGCTCCGCCTGTTGACGGACATATGCTTACATTTGGATGGGACAGTAATGAGGGTTGGGGGTCACAATTAATTGTCGGAGATGGATCAGAAGCACACCTTTATGTTCGTGGTGCGATTTCTACTATTGCAAATGATAAAAAGGCTACTTCTTGGGATCAATCATGGCGTACGATCTTAGATTCTTCTAATTATACTTCATACACAGTAACCAAAACTGGTTCCGGAGCATCTGGAACATGGGGAATTTCTATTAGTGGCAATGCTGCTACTTCTTCTAAATGTACAGGAAATGCAGCTACCGCAACCGTAGCTGATTCTGCAAAAGCTTGTACAGGTAATTCAGCTTCCGCTACTAAACTTGCAACAGCCCGTAACTTCTCAATCAGTGGTGGTGCAACTGCCGCAGCTGTATCATTTAATGGTACAGGGAATGCTACACTATCTGTTACATCACTTAATACAGATTATTTAAACAACGGTTCTAACACACTCATTCTTGCGTGTGGCGGAGCTTAATATTTATAACACAACAAGCAGTCTTCTTCGGAGGACTGCTATTTTAATATGAAAATAACAAGCAATGCTTTTAAAAATAAATTCAAGGAGGTGCAATACGTGGCAAATAAAACATTGAATGTTCGTATCCAAAATAAATACGATACAGAGGCAAATTGGGCGTCAAAGAATCCAGTTTTACTGAAAGGAGAAGCTGCCTATAGTTCCGATAAAAACGGACTCTATAAAATTGGAGATGGCACCTCTAAATGGTCGGATCTTAAATATAATTCAGCAAATACACTTGTAAATCATACTTCAGGAGAGGGATTTGAATTTGGATATGCCAATTCTAAGACAATTACTATTCCTAAAACTACTGCTGTCACAACGTATTACATACAAATTGCACAAAAGGCAAATTTCAGATTTAAGAATTATTATGTGAAAACCAGTGGAAATAATACACAATATTCATTTCAGGCAGAAATTTCTGCAAATGCATATATGGAACCACATGTGACACTTAATACACAAAAATACAATGATTCTGAGGTCAAAAGTATATTAATATGTAAAAACTCTACAAATTCTTATCATCATGATATCTATTTAGTCGTAAATAGTTCCACATCTGTTGCGAAAACAATTTATATATGGTCAGATAATACAATATTAGACACGGTATCTACTACAGCCCCAACAACTGCAACTGAATTAAATGTAAATATTACTAATGATAGCTATATTTATACTTCTAAGAAAATTCAGGCTAACATTACGGGTTCCGCAGGATCTGTTGCGTGGGGAAACATCACAGGAAAACCAAGCACTTATTATACACATCCATCTTACACAGCAAGGTCATCAGGATTATATAAAGTAACCGTTGATGCTACAGGACATGTTTCTGGTGCTACGGCTGTATCAAAGGCTGATATCACTGCTCTCGGTATCCCTGGGACTGACACAAACACATGGAGAGGTGTTCAGAACAATCTCACAAGTACAGCAACTGATCAGAGCCTGTCAGCTGCTCAGGGTAAAATATTGAATGAAACCAAAACAACTCGCCATGATTGGAATACAACCATAAAATGTGCTACATGGAGCAGATTATGTTATGTTCCTTATAGCAAAACTGTTGTTGGCAGTTCATTTTTATTGAATATTAGAGGAACCAGAAATAATGTAGTGTACAATGATACATTTATGATTAAAGCTCATCATTCAAGTAGAGGTAATATAGTAAAAATATCTGGCTGTAATTATAGTATTGTATCTATTCGTATTGTTTGCGATTCATCAGGCAATTGTTATGTAGAATTTCTTGACAGTGCAAATGGTGCGACGAATGCAACAACACAAACAGTATATTGTACTCTAATTGAAGTAGCTGTAGGTTCTATCACTAAATACACTTCTTTTACTAATGGTACAACGCTACCAGCAAACTTTACAGTAGCTGCAACATTGACCACTAATACCAATAGTTTACAGGGAAATTTAACATGGGGTGAAATTACAGGAAAACCTACCACTTTCACTCCTTCTTCTCATACACATGATGACAGATATTATACTGAGTCTGAGATTAATAGTAAGTTAGCTGGATATTTACCATTGTCTGGTGGCACATTAACTGGCAATCTCAATCTAAAACCAGCATCTGGAGAAGGTGGAGAAATTCATTTAGATGCATCTACTGCTAACAGAACAGAAAATGGAATTATATTAGATCAGCAAGGTGGAAATTTTAGAATTTTTGGTGTTCCATCTGCTGATGGAACAACAAAGACTGGATCTGGAACTCCATTAGTTATAAATCCATATTCAAAAACAATAACCGGAGGATACACTCTTACTGGAGCATTATCTGGAAACGCATCTACAGCTACAGCCCTCACAACATCAGCCGGATCAGCAACTCAACCCATATATTTCTTATCTGGGAAACCTGTAGCAACAACATATCAGTTAAATGCTTCTGTTCCAGCAGGTGCAAAATTCACTGATACCAATACTTGGAGGCCATTAGGCACTACTGCTGATACAGCTTGTGCAGGTAATGACTCAAGACTTTCAAATGCTCGTCCAGCTTCTGACGTTTATGCGTGGGCTAAAGCAAGTTCGAAACCAAGTTATTCTTGGAGCGAAATTGGAAGTAAGCCAAGTACGTTTACTCCAAGTAGTCATACTCATGAAACAATTACCGGCAAATATACTGGTAATGGTGGTCAGCAGAATCCATCATATATCTCTAATGGAATTGTACGTTTCAATATGATGAACACTAATATTAATAATGACACTTCTTACAAAGATTTCATTTTAATGGATACTTATGCAGGAAATGATGTTCCTTATGTAACGGCTCTTGGTTTATCAAAAACAGCCTCTGCAAAAGCCTTTATTATGACAGGCAAAAAAGGTGGTTCGAGTTGGGATTATAAAGCAGAACTTTTAAGTACTTCCAACTATACCTCTTACACAGTTACAAAAAGTGGTTCAGGTGCAAGCGGAACTTGGGGTATTAATGTAACTGGTAGCGCAGGAAGTATTGCATGGGGAAATGTTTCTGGTAGACCTTCTTCTATGCCAGCAAGTGATGTTTATGCATGGGCAAAGGCTGCAAGTAAACCAAGTTATTCTTGGGGTGAAATTACTGGTAAACCTGGAGCATTTAATCCAAGTAGTCATAATCATAGAGATTTAGATGCTATTGGTTCAGTCGGATATTATGGTAGTGACGTAGCTAATTCTAATGGATGGTATAAAGTATATAGTACAACTTTAACTGGCTATAATGATCATGTTGCTCGCTTATCTATTGTTAGTGGCTATAATCCATATGCGAGTGGATTACTTATTTTACATTTAAGATGTAATAATACTACATCTCTTAATGTTCAACAATTAATTTGGGAAACAAGACAAGGATTTAATGCTGATGATGTAATAATTAATACGAATGGGAATACTTGGACATTATATTTAAAAATAACTAACACACAATATGGACGTGTTAAAATAAGAGTACTTGAATCTACGTCAACTGTTAACAACTGGAGCATATCACTTTCTAATAATAATACTAAAGAAAGTACCAACCCTAAAGCTACTGCTACAGCAAAAGATGGAGCAATAGTTAACTATGCAAATTCAGCTGGATCAGTAGCCTGGAGTGGAATATCCGGGAAACCGTCTACATACACTCCATCAAGCCATACTCACAATTACGCAGGATCATCATCTGCCGGAGGTGCAGCAACTTCCGCAAATAAATTGAATACAAATGCAGGTTCTGCTACTCAACCAGTTTATTTTTCTGGTGGAGTTCCTGTCGCATGTACACATACATTGGGGAAATCAGTTCCTGCCGATGCTAAGTTTACGGATACGAATACTTGGAGGGGGATTCAGGATAATCTTACTTCATCTTCTGTTTCAGATTCACTTTCTGCTAACCAAGGTAGAATTTTAAAAGGATTAGTGGATGGTAAAGCAGCATCTGGCCATACCCATAACTATGCAGGATCAAGCAGTGCAGGAGGTTCAGCGAATAGTGCTGTTAAGTTAGCTACTGCGAGAACTGTGTCAGGTGGAACAGATATCACTATAAGTTATTCTTATGATGGTTCTGCAAATTCTACTGCAAACATTGGATTTTATGCATGTAATACATTTGTTGGCAATACAAATAATTATCCATTCCATAGATTCGCAAAACTTGATACCATTACAGGCAGCTATGTAGATAAAGCATCCACATTCTATATCTCACAGGATTATCAAGGTGGTGGTTTTGGTATTGTTTGTATTATATTACGTACTAATAATTCAAGTAGTGTCTCTTCTGCTGAAATTAGATGGTTAGTACGCTCTGGTTTAGCATCAGATTCTGTTCAGGTAGGTATTTACAATGTAAATGGTAAAACATACGCTGATGCTTTCTTTAAAACACAAGGCACATATGCAAGTACAGTATTCCGTGCTATTGCGAATGGTGGTCGTGGATCTATCTCACGTACATGGACACTGATCAATTCTACTGAAGCAAATAATACTACTACAACAGACGCAAAAACATCTACTGAGTGTTATGTTACTATTGCGGCTGCTGGCACAAAACTTCATAAACAGGCATATAGTGCTATCGTTTCTGGTACAGACAGTGGTACTGCATCATATGCTAATAGTGCTGGTAGTGCATCTAACGTTAAAGACTCTGGTGATAGTAAGAGCATAACGTTTGCATATTCAAAAGCAGGATTGAACTATGGAGAGTATACATGGATTGCTGCTTGGAATGGAGGAGAACTCCGAGCAATTAATAAAAACCAATTTGCAACAGCAGGACATACGCATCATTATGCTGGCAGTAGTTCAGCAGGTGGATCAGCTACATCAGCTGTAAAACTTGACACGTCTACAGCAGGAAGTGCAACACAGCCTGTATACTTCACTGGAGGAAAACCAGTTGCTTGTACTTATACTCTTGGTAAATCTGTACCAAGTAATGCAGTATTTACTGATACCAATAATAAAATGACACAGACTGCTATTGCATCCAAGGATTACACTAATTGGAGAACTATACTGTGGGGAGCTTCTAATTCAGGAAAAGAAGGATTTACTCCTACTACTGTTACAGACGGTGCTTTTACAGACACTAATCTGAGTTATCAGCCTAGCACTGGTACATTGAGAGCTAAAGTATTTAAAGGTGCATTGTCAGCGAATACGACAATCGGAAATACTTCTGGACTTGAAACTACTCTTGAGTTTACGGCTGGAGAACCCAAAGGCACAGGCGCAATAACACAAACTTATTATCTTATGAATGATTTTAAGACTGATTATGCATTTGGTGTAAAAAATAAATCTAAGGCCTGGATAAGTTATTATTTTGGGGATCAGGTGTACTTTAAAAATAGTAGTGCTGATATTTCTGCTCTTGCAGGAAAAATGTTGCCGCCAGTTCTTACAGATTTTAGTGGTAATAAAAATAATCCAGGCGCCGGAACAGGTCGTGTATTATCTATCGCATCTAATGTAGATGCAAAGATCATTAAATTCCGTATCTTTACATCTTCTACTGCTACTACGGCAACAACCGTAAATGTTACCTACAGTACATCAGATATCAGACTGAAAGATAATGTAAAAGATACAGATATCAAAGATGCTCTTTCTGTTATCAATAAAATGAAGATTCGTCAGTTCGATTGGAAAGATGATAATAAGCATCAGAAGATTGGTTTTGTGGCTGATGAATTAGAAGAGCTTGATGACAAGCTTGTTGTTGGAGGCGGCTGGGAAGATGAAGAACATACTCAGATGAATGTCAAAGGTGTAGATACATTCTACATGATGGGATATGTCGTTAAGGGTATGCAGGAATTATCTGAACAGATTAAAGCTCTAACAGAAGAAAATAAAGAGCTAAAGAAACAAATTGAAGGACTAAAAAGAGAAGGTTAATCCCTTCTCTTTTTTTAGTTGAAATAAAGGAGGCTTGATAATTATGACAGAAATCAAAGGAATTGATGTTTCCAGTTGGAACGGAACTATTAACTGGAAAACTGTTTCTAATTATGGAATGGGCTTTGCTATTTTACGTATTACCGAAAAAGGAAATAAAGTAGACAGCACATTCGAAGCAAATTATAAAGGCTGTATTGATAATAAGATTCCTGTTGGTGTCTATAAATACAGCTATGCTACAAATGTTTCTGAAATCCGATATGAAGCAAATGTAGTTGTTAAAACAATGAATAAAAGAAAACTGGATTACCCGGTATTCCTTGATATAGAAGATAAATGTCAGGAGAATTTATCTAAAGATTTGATGCTGAAAATGATCAAAGCATTCAGGTCTATTATTGTAAAAGCCGGATATAAATTTGGCATTTATTGTAGCTATTCCTGGTATCAAAATAAGCTGCCAGAAGATGCTAAAAAATATGATTGTTGGGTTGCTAACTATCCAAAACCTCAATTAGATAACGGAACATTGCAGGAAAGATTAAGAGTTCCTGCTTCTACTGGTGTTATTGGTTGGCAATATAGCCCGAAAAGCGTCATTCCAGGTATTCCAACAAAAACCGATCGAAGTGTATTCTATAAAGACTATTCTAAATCTTCTACAAATTCTCCCAAACCAACAACTACACAAGGAAGTGATACTATGAATAAAGATAAAGCTATTGATGCTCTTATTGCTACTGCAAGGGCTGAAGTTGGTTATCTCGAAAAGAAGTCCAACTCTCAGCTTAATGATAAGACTGCGAATGCAGGATACAATAACTATACTAAGTATTGGAGAGATGTATATCCACAGTATCAGGCAGAACCATGGTGTGCAGCGTTTGTTAGTTGGTGCATGATGAAAACATTCGGCTTAGAGACAGCTAAAAAGCTTCTTAAACATTGGCCTTATGTATACTGTCCTACGTTAGGATCACTCTTTACTAAGTATGCAAATCCTCAAAGAGGAGACATCGTAATCTTCTATCGTAATGGCACATTTACACATACAGGATTAGTTACTAAAGTCGAAGGGGATAAGTTTTACACAATTGAAGGTAACACTTCCGCAGGTACATCTATTATAGCCAATGGCGGAGGTGTGTGTGCGAAAAGTTACTATAATTCTAATCTTCCAGGTACAAAATTCTGTAGACCGAATTATTCTATTGTCACATCCATCTTAACTTCTAATACCTCTTCTAATACGTCTAATCAGCCGAATCAGGCATCAAATTCATCTTATAGTAAATGGGTAGGCTCATGTACAAAAGATCACACAGTGGTCTATTCAAAGGCTTCAGGAACAACTGCACTTAGTTCCTATAAGTCATTGAACAAAGGGAACTTAGTTGATGTTATTGGAGAATCTGGATACAGATATAAAGTAAAAATTGCAGGTAAATATACAGGTTATGTTGATAAGACATATCTTATTGTTCCTACTACAAAACCATATCCGGTTGGCAAAGTTACAGCGAATAAGTTAAATGTCCGTAAGAGTCCTGCTGTTAAAAATGACAATATTCTCAGTGAATATCAAGAACTTAAAAAAGGTGACTTAATAGATATTATAGAGAAAAAAGATGGCTGGTATCATATTCTGATTGCTAAAACTTATGCTGCATATGTATCTGCTCAATATATTGCTGAAGTATAAAGGAGGCACAATATGGGAATAGAACAGATACAGAAAATCCATGAATTTGGTGAGATCAATGTAATCATTGTCGTGCTTCTTGTTGCAGGTTTGGTCATTGTTCTCAAAGCAGGATGGGAGAAACTTCTTGATGCTCTTGGACTTGAGACTAAAGCTTCTCTGGAGAAAAAAGCTTTGGAAAAAAAAATTGCTGGATTGGAGAAAAAGATTTCAGATTTCGAACAAAGTCAGCATGATTACCATGATCAGTCCATTAATATCAGAGATGATCTGAGAACAAATCAAAATACTCTAAGCACACAGCTTACTGATCTTACAACTTTGATGCAGAACTTTATAACTAATCAGGATGAATGCACTGTAGCATCGTTTAGAAGCGCTCTCTGGAGAATGCATAGAGACTTTATGTCTCAGGGATATATCACACCTGATGGATTAAAGACATTCCTAGAGATGGGAAAGCTTTATGAAAAGGCCGGTGGAAATGATATTTATCATGAGAAATTACTTCCAGATATTGAATCTCTGGAAGTCAGATATACAAAAGACAGTGTACTATAATTTATGGGTAGTCAAGTATTATACTTGGCTACCCATTTTTTTACTTTATTCTTTATCAAGCATATTCCGAACTTCTTCTATAGAAAGTCCTTTTTCTTTAAGTAAATTAGCAAGATCTTTCATAGACTGTTCTTCTTTAAGTTTTGCTTCATTCTTTTCTGCTACTGCAAGGTCTTTTGTAAGATTCTTCTTCTGTAGTCTAAGAGCTTTAAGTTCATCAGTAAGCTTAGTAATTTGTTCTTCTGTTGACGCAATCTGCGCTCTAATTTCTTCTGTTGTTAATTCTACTACTCGTCTTTTACCTCTCATTTGAAGCACCTCCTGATATAATTATAAATAATCATATCATAAAATTATAAAAGGTACAAGATATTACCGGAGTGTTAACATTGTTTCATCTACCTCCTCTGGTAGTTATTTTAGAAAAATTGTCTCATTGTACTGTTTAGTTTTGACACCATTTTCTCACAGGTTTGACACCATTTTGACACCATTTTCGCGTGAAATTATGTAAAAATACGGTAAGATACGTAAAATCAGCATTTCCACAATCCCCTAAATATGCTCAAAATCCGGTGTTCCATACAGGTCGAATGGGGTACTCTGGTAGACGTAATAATTCAGCCAGTTTGTATACAGATTGTTTGCATGGGCTCTCCACATAAGAAGAGGCATGTTGGCAGGATCATTGTCTTTGTAATAATTTTTGGGTATCTCGATAGGGAGATTTTTGCTCACATCCCTTTTGTATTCTCCATCCAGGGTTACACGGTCGTATTCCGGGTGTCCCATAACGAAAATGCGGCGGCCGCCGTCTGCCATGGCAAGGAAAAGTCCTGCTTCCTCAGATTCCGCCAGCACAGTCAGTTCCTTACAGTTGTGAATATCTTCAATAGGAACCTCTGTATGTCTGGAATGAGGTGCCAGGAACATATCATCAAATCCTCTCACCAGCGGAATCTTACGATTCAGTACCTTATGCCAAAAAAGGCCGAACATTTTCTCATCCAGCATTCTCTTTTTCAGTCCGTAGAAATGATAAAGACTGGCCTGTGCCGCCCAGCACAGGAAAATAGTAGAGGTTACATGTTCTGTAGTCCAGTCCATGATCTCTGTAAGCTCCTGCCAGTAATCCACCTCCTCGAATTCCATCTGCTCTACAGGTGCTCCGGTAATGATCATTCCATCGTATTTATTACCTTTAAGTTCCGGAAAAGTCTGGTAAAATTTATTCAGATGACTCATGGAAGTATTCTTGGACTCATGGCTCTGCACTGCCATAAAAGTCACATCTACCTGCAGAGGAGTGTTGGAAAGGGAACGCAGAAGCTGCAGTTCTGTCTCCTCCTTCAAAGGCATCAGATTCAGGATCAGGATCTGAATAGGACGGATATCCTGATGGGATGCACGGGATTCATCCATCACAAATATATTTTCTTTTTCCAGAATTTCTTTTACGGGCAGATCGCC
>OLPC01000615.1_pt1 | contig 34554 bp, 44 predicted proteins | sample 1672341 | NCBI WGS metagenome assembly OLPC01 (sample SAMEA3136673, study PRJEB25190) | human gut metagenome | reverse complement strand
GTAGAACACTAGCCTTCCAAGCTAGATACGTGGGTTCGATTCCCATCACCCGCTTTCTTTTTTCGCTTGTGAAAAAAGATAATTGAATTACAGGATATGCGGATATGGCGGAACTGGCAGACGCGCTAGACTTAGGATCTAGTTCTTCGGAGTGCAGGTTCGATTCCTGTTATCCGCATGGCAAAAGCCGGAGAGCCGCTATTTTAGTAGGTTTCCGGCTTTTATTTTTGGGTAGTGGTAATAAAATGGTAATGTTTTTTTTGAATAGTTAGAATCAAAAAAGGCGTTATCAAACTCATAGTCAAAACCCTCAGAAGTTTTGATAATATGTTTTGATAAAACGAGTACCGCTTGTTTCTGTGTATTCGCTGCCTTTATCAAAACTTAACAGTATTGACAATGTGCAAGAAATTCCTCTATTGATGGCAGTCAGTAGGGGTTTTTTTATTGTCTAGAGATTATTAATGTTCTCGGACACTTCATCCCAATGCTGATTCATACTAATAACATAATCAGGCCCGTAGTTGGTTCTTTTGTATCCTGCGTAACAACTTGCTGTTGCCACAAGGCTATCCCAACTTTTGATAATATCATCTTTTTCATGTGCCAGTTTGGCGGAAAAAGACAGCAGGGAAGCACGAGAACCTTCAAATTTTGTATCATCTGCCATTTTGCCGGCATGGTCCGCAATAAGGCGGCGCATAGTAGGATTGTTAGCATATTTATCACTCATTCGGAATACATCTTCCGGGGTCATAATTCCTGAATTGAGCAAAGATAAAGCGTTATCGTCAACAAGTTCCGGTTTAACAGAATAATAAGATGCAGCCGCTTCGTTGAATTCCTCAGTAATTTTTGATACGGTATTTTCGTAATCGTCCCAGATGTTTCTTGAAGCGTTCTTAAAAATATTTTCAGCATAAAGATAATTTGCTTTAGTTGATGCTATTCGGGCTGCTCGTTCACCTGAAAAAACCTCTGGTCTGTCAGAAGAGGATGCTTTGTCATAAGCTTCTTTTGCCTCTGTTAATTCGGCGAATGCTTCTAAATAGTTGGCTCTGGCTCTTTTAAATGCTTTATCTAATTTGAGTGCATGTTCTTTGTATGGGTTCATTTTTTTTACTCCTTTTCTGTATTATATGTTTTTTAGGACTCGGGTATAAAGTTACAGTGTATATTTTTTCTATCACCCCCTTTAAGTGAAAACGCCTTTATAATCTTGTTACGCCTTTACCTGCCAAAGCACGAATATGAACTAATACAAGTCTCTGGCGTCTTTCGTCTAAAGAATCAAACAGTTGCATGAGTTCTTCTTTTTGTCTTACCTTTGCGGTATCTTCCTGTGGTAACTTGTAACCTGTGTTACAATTCTCTTTGTAAACGCATCCACGTTGTAAGCCTAAGTAGTATGATGTTGTAACCAAATCTAATTTATCCCGGCTACAGTCCCGTATAGCGTTGGTTTCTGATACGGTGAGGTCATATTCTTCATTGGCTAAAGCAAGTTCTAATCCTTTTCGGGACAGTTCAATTATTTGTTCTGTGTTCATGTTTTTATGTTCTCCTTTCTTGGTAAATGGTGGCGTGTTCCATGCTTTTTCAAGGTCGATGAAATACTGACGAATCAGTTTCCCTTTTTCTGTTCTGGACATTAAACAAATGTGCTTTGCCATGTCTATAGATAACTTATAATCCTGTAGTTCTCGCAATGCTCCGTTATTAACAACCGTACCCGAAAGTACACTTGTGAAATCTTCGTTTTCAACAAACCCTTGCGAATTTACTTCAAACCACACTGAAAATCTTTTGCTTACGCCAAGGGCACCATGCAAATCTCTTGCGGAAACAGTCGGCTGCTCCGCATCATAGTTGACAGGAATTAAATTTTCCATCTAGTCACCATTGCAACCGTACTTAATGTACACTTGTTAAAATTTTAGGATAGAAAAATATCAATTTTTTCTTTTCCTGTCATTCCAAGAAAATCCCCTAAATTGTTAGCTTCTTCAATGCAAAACATTGATGAACCATGCATTTTTTTAGTAAATGTCTGCGGACTAACATGGATTACAGCCGCACATTTTTTATAGGTTTGTCCCTTTTCTGCAATCATTTCTTTTAATCTGGTAAGTTTTATCATAACACTCCTTTTCGTCTATATCTGACGATATTAGATTTTCTGAAAGCATTTTTATCTGCTCCTTTATGCTGGGCTTAGGGTAACAACCGTATTTTCTGACAGTTGGCAAGACATCGCCACATACCCAATCTTTGAACCGTTCTAATTTTTCAATTCTGGAATTTATTCGGGCATCGTTTTGTGTCACACCCCTAGCACGTTGGGGTTCCATTGCGAACAAGAGAGAGTAGAAGCCGGATTCGTTAACTATAGTCATTTGCTGTTTGCCGCCTTTAGTTTGAATTGGTGCAGTTCTTTTATCATCATCGGGTACTCTGGCAAGGCTCCGGCGATAATGAGTATCACCGAACGCAGTGCAAACATCTTTGCCAACAAACCAGGGTTCTTCATCAATGAGGATTGTTCTCATGCTCCCAAACTCTTTATTAATACAAGTTAAATAGTCCATGCTGTTAGTGGTACACCCCTTTCTATACAACCGATTTCAAATACCATGTATTAATATACAGATACATCCGGGCGACTTCTTCATCTGGCAGGAGTGCCAGTAAGTCCGCTAACTCTTTTATCATGGTTTCTTTGTCCTTTATCTTTGTCATTTGTTTCAAGTTCATTATTGCTCACCTTCGTTCTTTGCTTGATTTTCAGATTTTATAGCCTTAGAGGATAAATAACACCTTGAAGGGATTATATACTCCGTAATTTGAGTTATTACTGCATCTACGAGAAATAGAATGCATTTTGTGAAGTAGCCTCTTGCCCTACAGTTCGTAAATGATATAGAACTCTAAGGCAAGTGTATGTTTTACTGGTAATTCTCTGTCAGTAATACAAAGGCATTTAGAGGGGCGTAGTTATGAGACCCCGATATAGGGTCATTGTGTGCGACTATATCGCCCCAACTTAGGAAGACCCAAAGAATGAAAGCCGCTGCCAGTGTTATAATTAAATTCTTTGTTACGGTAAATATTATGTTTTTCATGGTTCCCTCTTTTCTTTCTACAGAAACCATGATAAATTATATGTGTGTGTTAATTTATACGGTTTCGTGTAGATGCTTTCCCCGTTCAGAAGTGGCTGCTTCTGTATGGGGATTTTTTTAGAATATGGTTTCTTTATCTTGTTTTTGGATTGCCTTCTGCAAAATTTTATTTTTTCTTTCCTCTGCCAATTCGTGGCGAACAGCTACAGGGGGCAATCCGACTTTGCAAGAAGCATCTTCAATTAGTGCTATCATTTGGCTGTCGCCTGCTAATTCTTTCATGGGGCAGTTGCCAACATAGATGATGGGGCGGAACTCACTCATGCGATAAGAGATAAGATTTCTTAAAATATCTTTGTCCCAGTCACTTTTTTTATTTCCCATTTCGTCGAGAATTAGTAAAGTGCATTTTCTGTATTCCTGATTGCGTTCAGAACGTAAATCATATTTTTGTTTCATGAGGTCTAAGTAATCCGGGACTGTTGTATATTTCACAGATACCGTATTATCACGCTTTAAGATTTCGTTTGCAATAATGCAGGCTAATAAAGTTTTGCCGCTTCCATGGGCTGTAGATTCAATGTATAGTCCTTTACCTTCTCGGCGAAAATTATCAAACCCCAAAACAAAAGCATTGAGAATTTTTTTGATACCTGAAATAGCTGTTTGAAAAGATTCACCGTATAATTTCCAGTTGAACGCTTTTGCTTCGCTGTCCATATACTTTGTTGGGATATAGCTATGTTTTTTTCGCTCCCATAACCCTGTGGAAGTTACTTGTCCGTCATCAATCCAGTGCGCAGTGGGGGCGGTAAAACCTTTGTAAAGTCGTTCTTCCATAGCTCCATGACATTCGTGTTTGTCGTCATCTACTCGGCGACGGCTTATTAATTCATATTCCGGTTCCGTACTCTTCGAGATATTCTCGTTCTCTTCGCTGTTGTTCGGTTTCAGTTTGTCTTTCGGGTTCTGCATTTTCTACACCTACTTTCAAATAATCTGTAAAAGGGGTATTTACTCCGAAGAATGTTCGCCCCAACTTTATGTATCGGTCTTGTGTTCCTAGCTTTTTACATTCGGCTGCATAATTTTGTGTGGCTTTTAATAAATCGTCTTCGGAATATCCTTCCTTAAGGCGGGTGTTATAAGCTTTGTAAGCAGAAGATTTTTCTTTTTTACGTGGATATTCTTTCCAAACACGTTCAAAAAGCACACTATAGTTATTATTATTCTTCCCTTCTTTTTCTTCTTTTCTTTCTTTTCTTTCTTCTATTGTTGTTAGTTGATTGTTAGTTGATTGTTGGTTGATTGTTAGGACTTTGTTATCTTGTTTGTTGGCTACTTGGTACTTATCGTAGTTACACACCGTAATTATGCGGTATTTGTTTGTTGACTGGCTTGTTAATTCGCCTGTTGAAATTAAGTGCTTTAAACCAGTCTTTATATTTTGCACTGAATAGCCTGTTTCACTGGATAATTTTTGTAAAGAAGTAATGAATTGCCCTCTCTTGCAAGGCTGTCCCTGCCAGCTTCCATCCTTCCAGTTAGCCTTGAGAATGCAGTGAATAAACAAGGCTCGTGTGCAAGGTTCTGTGTACCATTCCCAATCTAATATATTTCTGCTTAATTTCACAAAGCTATTGTTTTCTGCTGGTGCCATAATGCTATTCCTGTAAATTAGACGGAACGCCACCATATAACCGCTCTTGGAAGTATTGACGAGATACTTTGCCTTGAAAAGTCAAAAAACCTTTTGATGCCAGTTCGCTATTAAGTTCTCTTATTACGGAATATGCTTTTGACTGTTTGCACCCACATATTGCCATAATGTCATTCACATCATAAAAAGTGTTATTCTCCATTGTGCTGCATCTCCTTTCTGGCGTCTTCGATCATCTGCATGAGTTCATTATGCTGCTTCACTAATTCCTCATGACGTTTTTTCTCTTGTTCAAGTAAATCATGAAGAAATTCTTCTAAGCTTTTGTCTTCTTCTGTCATATTGCTCCTTTCGCTTGATTTTCGCATTTTACAGTTTTAGAGGATAAATAACACCTTGAAGGGGTTATATACTCCGTAATTTGAGTTATTTATGCATCTGTGAAAGCTGAAAGCCAACAGGGGCACTAGGTTTCTTGTTACCTTTGCGGAAAGAAATGCAATCTTTGGGGCAGGTATAAGTTTTACCAATAATTTCTCCTGTGTCTTGCAAGCTGTGAGTTTCTTTCAGTTTCCATTTCCCTTCTGGTAAAGCAATTAATTTATCTAATTTTGTCATGGTTGTGCTGTCAGAAGTATAAATAACTGCCATGTCACTGTTTCTCATAAAAATTATATTAGTTTCTTGTTCGTGGACTGGTAAAGCCACACCATCACTCCTTTCATCCGATACCGCCGCCCGGCTGGTGTTTAGTTATCGGTGTCAATAAGGTCTAGGACATCAACTCCCATGATTTTGGCAAGTCTTCCGACTGTTTCCGGTTTAAGGTTGCGACCGCTTACTACGCCTCGTAGTGTACCATCGGGAAAACCTGCTGCTAAGATTTCCTTTCGTCCCATACAAGAACGAGCTTTTGCAACATCAAATTTACTACGATTTACTTTCATGTTTTACACCTCCTGAAATGTTCAAATTTTGATTATTCTTTATCCGATGCAAGTAAATAATAAAACAAAAATGATTATAAGTCAATAGGGAAGCTTATGCTTTTTCAAAAAAATATTCAACGCAGATTGATTATGAGATATAATTGTGTTATTTTAGATAAAATAGAAAAGGTGGGATATAGGTGAGTTTTGGAAGGAGATTAAAAGAAGCTTTAAAATATAGGCAGATAAGTCAAGTGGACTTTGCAAAAAGCAAGAAAGTCAATATGACCCCCCAAAATATAAATCAATATATAAAAGATAAAAGAAATCCAAGTAAAAAGATGCTGCAAAAACTAGCCGATGCTTTGGAGTTGCAGTGTAAGTATACAGCAGGGGGAGCACCATATTTTTGTGATTCGGGGGGAAATATCCAAGATGATAGTAAGACAAAAAAATTTAATCAAGCACAATTTTCTGACGCAATAGAAGACGCACTCAAAACACTCGATCCCAATGCAAGTGTGATTTTTGTTAATCAAGAATTTTCAGAACTTTCAAAGGATAATGAAAAAATAGATATAGAAGATGCTCTTACTATTGCACGTGGTGCAGATTCTTTAAAACTTCCGAAAGAATTGATACCACTTAAAAATATATATCAGCATTTAGATGAAACGGAAAAAGATATATTTCTAGAATGTATATCCAAAATTGGGAAACTGAATGTTGAAGGTAAAAAAGAAATATTAAAATTAGCAGATGTTTTTTCAGAAAGTGAGAAATATAAAAGAATTGATGGTTTAGCAGAAATTATAAAAGGGTTAGAACCCGGTGTTACAAAGTTAGTACCTACTTTTGACTCTGAAAAAGATGTTGTTGCACAGAACATTCAAGAAAACGAGAAAGAATAATAGTAAACTTTGCTATTTTACTGCTTGCAAATATATCGGAGCATTAAGACTCCGATATAAAAAACGATAGAAAATATAATATACTTAACCGGGAAGCCGGGGGATGTGCTGCACCCGTTCCGAGCCTGTTCGGAGGTGGTGCTATATGAGTACTTATGAAGAATTACAACTCATTGTATCCGTTGCGGTGCTTATTGTTGCAATACTTGATTATACACATAAAAAATAGCCGTCCTGCTCCCTGGAAAGAATAGAACGGCTATTTAACAAATAGTTTTAATTCGCCGGGACGGGTAAGTTGCGTTTACCTTCCGGCTTTCCTGTTAAGTATATTATATTCTAAACACTTATATTAGTCAATAATAAAAAGCACTCCATTACCCCTAATGAAGTGCCTGTCAAGTATGAGGGACGCTAGAAGTGACAAAGAAAGAAACTTTGATAGCTTCTAGGTGAGCCTGTTTTGAACGTAATATACAATATAAACTGACACGTTGTCAATATGCAATATGTTTTTATTTATCCGATACCGCCGCCCGGTCATTAGAATAGGAGTGATAACGATATGTCCGCATATTATGACAAGATAACAAAGAACTGGTATTGTATTTTTTATTTTACAGACTGGAAAGGAACTAAGAAACAGAAGAAAAAGAGAGGGTTCAGCCGGAAAAAAGATGCTTTAGAGTATGAGAGAGAGTTTCTTGATAAATTATCAAGTAGCCCGGATATAGCTTTTTCTGGCATGGTAGAGCTTTATCTGGCTGATAAAAAGATGCATACAAAACTAAAGACGTACAAGACGAAGAAAAGTAGAATTCTCACTTGGATATTGCCATATTTCAACGATAAGGCTATAAATACAATTACAGCCGCAGACATACGCCAATGGCAAGGGGAACTAAAAGAAGCCGTAGGAGCAACCGGGGAAGTGTTAAGTCCTGCATATATGCAAAATTTAGTTACGGAACTCTCTGGAATATTTAATTTTGCAGTACGTTTTTATAATCTTCCTGCCAATCCCTGCAGGGTTGCCGGGAATCTGGTTGGAAAGAAGGGCAAAAGCCTTGATTTCTGGACAAGAGAAGAATTTGACCGCTTTGTAGATACCTTTGACAAGACAGACCCTTATTATGCGGCATTCATGACACTGTATTATACAGGAATGCGAATAGGAGAGTTGCAGGCTCTTACCATTGCGGATGTAGATTTAAAAGAGGGTGTAATACATATATCCAAGACGTATTCAGTAATTGACGGCAAAGAAGTGATAACCGCTCCCAAAACTGAAAAGTCGAATAGAGATGTATTGATACCGCATTTTCTCTGTGAGATATTAAAAGAGCAGGTGCAACGCTACTATAAGGTGCCCCCAAATACTAGGTTTTTTCAAATGTCCCGGCAACCGTACCGGGAACAAATGAAAAAACATTGTAGACTGGCAGGAGTGAAGAAGATAAGGCTTCACGATCTGCGACATTCTCACGCTTCTCTGCTCATTGAGTTGGGATTCTCTGCCCTGCTGGTGTCAGAAAGGTTAGGGCATGAAAGTGTATCCACGACTTTAGACATATATGCTCATTTATTCCCATCGAAGCAAGTGCAAGTAGTAGAGCGTTTGAACAAGCTGTATGACGGGACTTTGTAGTGGTAATATTTTGGTAATAAAAAAGTGTGCAAACAGAATAATGGGCGTACATTATACTAGATAAGGCGTGAAAAAGTGGCTAAAATAAAGGATTATAACAGGAAAAAATAGTAATGTAGTTTCCTGTTATCCGCATGACAAAAGCCTAATGACTACTGATATAGCGGTTATTAGGCTTTTCTAATATTTTTTATTATAGTCTTGCAGCTTCCAGAACACAAATATAGAGTATGTGTTCTCTTTGAGAGTGTCTGTTTTGCCTGCGGCAAATTCTTATTTATCTAAGCAAAATGCCAAAATAAATGTTACAAAAAGGTTTCTAAAGTGTTAAATTTTACTATAGAAAAATTTGAAATCAGGTGCTATAATCAGATGCAAATATTTGATACAAAGAGGTATTAAGATGAGTGAAGCAGTGAAAAAAAGCACAAAGCGCATTTATAAGTGGGACAATCTGAAGTGTTTTTTAATTGTTATGGTTGTTATTGGACATTTTGTAAATCAATATGCCCCGATATCGAATACAATGAAGAGTCTTTCTCTTTTTATATATTCTTTCCATATGCCGCTTTTTATTTTTTTGTCCGGATTATTACAAAAAAGATGGTCACAGCGATGTAAGTTTCAATGGGACAAACCGTTATATTATATTATGATAGGATATGCACTGAAGGTTTGCATTTATGGAATTAAAATTTTGTTCCATCAGAAAGCAGTTTTTCAGTGGTTTGAAGATACGGGGATTCCGTGGTATATGTTTGCGATGGCTGCATTTATGGTTATTGCGTATCTGATTAAAGAACTTCCGTTATGGTTTGTGTTGCCGATAAGTATTTTGGCGGCATGCATTGCCGGATATGATGAAAATATAGGAAGTTTCCTGTATCTTTCAAGAATTATTGTATTTTTCCCATTCTATTATACAGGATATTGTCTGGATATAAAGAAGCTGCAGGAAGTGTTAAACAAAACCTGGATAAAGTGTCTGTCAGCAATTTTTCTTACAGATATGATTTTATATACATTAGCAAAGATTGAAGATAACTATTCGTATATTCGGCTTTTTACGGGAAGAAATGCTTACTCGCTTATTAATGTAGAAAGTTGTGGAGCAGTACATAGGCTTATGTTTTATGTAATTGCATTTTTGATGGGAATTGCAATTATAAGTCTGATACCGAACTGTAAAGTGCCAGTAGTAGGGAAAGTTGGAGCAAGAACACTGCAAATATATTTCTGGCATCGCCTGATTTTATATGTGCTTACTTTTTCAGGCATAACAGGGAACCTGATAAAAAATGTTCCATCGGGGTGGGTATGGATTTATCTTGCGATGGCAATCATTCTTCCGTTTGTGTTGTCGGCAGAAGTTTTTTCTGCACCGCTTACCCTGCTTAAAAATGGGGAAAATATTATTCTCGCTGGAATAGAAAAATTAAGTATAAACTTTTATAAGTGGAAGGAGAGCACCCTTACGGTGCTCCCTGTATTAGAATTTATTACGATTGTCCTAATACTCATCTATTATGGTGAGGATGTCGGCATCCTGTAATACTTTTAGAAGTTGTTGGCAAAAAGATCTGCCAAGCTGGCTTTGCATCATATTATAATGAAGAAACTTCATCTGTAAAATGTCTGGCTGCTCTGTTAAAAAATCATATAGGGCATCCAGATTATTTCCAAAATATTCAGGAACATCAAGTTCCTCTTTTATGTTCTGATAAAAATCTTCTTTCTTTTTCATGGCTAAACCATCGATTGTAATTATCATTGTACATCATCCCCATAAAGTAAAGTGAAAGATTTATAGTGATTGTCTGTGTAGTAAATCTGCCCGTCATCAGAGTAAATGATTCGTTTGGCACCACGGCTTTTGGCGTTGAGTGTATCAATATCACATTCGTGGTAAGTTTTGCCGGAAACAACAGGGAGAACTTTTTCGTAGTTGCCAAAATAATCTCCGCCAATACATTTGCCTGGGGCGTAAGGTTCTAAACTGCCTCCGGACCATCCAAGTTTCTTGGCTTCCTTTTTTGTAATAAAATTATTTGGAAGCTGTCCGTATTCGATGAGATAATTCATGATATCTTCTTTGGAAGTGTAGCTGCCATCTTTATCAAGATAACCGTCAGTCTCGTCAATCTGTTTTTTCTCGGTCGTAGATGTATTTCCACTTTCTATGTTACTCGTCTTATTCTGTTCAGTGGCAGAATCGGAGGTGTAGTCTGTAGTTTCTGAAAGGGTAGTGTAAGTACCTGTCTCGGTGTTACTTTCCGCGCTGAAAGAATAGTCACATCCGGAAATTGGAAGAATGACGAGTAATAAAATAGAAAGAACAGATAACAATCGCCATAATTTCTTTTTTAAGTTCATAAAATTCCTCCCGTGTTATTTTATGTACTCTCGGAGTCTTTCTTGCACTTGCTTTTGTGGCTGATTTTCCGCCAGCCGCACCGCGTATGCCTCAAAAATTTGGACACAACTGACAAAAAATCTTCTCACAAAATCAAGCACAAAAAGATTCCGAGAGTATATTTTTGTGTTATGATTGAATTTAGTATATCAAAAAGAAAAGAGGCAGTAAAGAAGTTGTAAAGAAATTCGTTTACACAAATTTGCACTTCTTTGCTGCCTGTTTTGTCAGAATCTGTAGATTACAGGAATGATTCTTTTAAACACACCCTAAAATATAAATATTGTCAGAGTATAAAATAGAGGGAACAAAATACATATGCTTACATATCGCGTCCGATTCGGCCAAACAAGGTAAGTAAATATAAACCGGATAAGCCGACGAGGTCATAAATGAGTCTGGAAAACCAGCTATTTTCTCCAAAAAAGAAGGAGACAAGATTAAACTGGAATACCCCAATCAATCCCCATACAATAGCTCCGATAATAGCCAGAGTCAGTGCGGTATAGTCAATCCATTTCATAATAAATAAACTCCTTTCTGCGTTTGGTTTTATCAGTATAACCGTTTTTTTATAAATTTATGAAAAGGGAAAGAAAAAAATTATATTTTTTGAAAAAATGCAGATAATACTTTTAAAATCAATGGAAGGAGTTTTGTTATGAAAAAACAAAAAACTTATGTAGCAATGTTGTTAGCAGCGCTGGTAATTTTATCACTTGCCGGTTGTGGAATGAAAAATTCAAAAGATAATGCGGAGGCAACAACCGGATGGAGTGTGGAAAATCCAGATAATACGACGAAAGATAAGAAAACGACGGAATCTACAGATGCGGAAGATAATATAGAAGAAGATGCGGATGGAATCATGGATAACTTAGGAGCAGGAACATTTGACACGTATGAAGATGCTAAAAATTATCTTATGGATAAACTGACAGCAGATAATGAAGATATGTCCTATGAATTCCGGGAGGAAACGCAGGATCTTACTTCTTATGACAGTGGTAATCCGGGAGCAGAAGGATATCAGTTCCATGTGTATGAGTCAGAAGGGGGCAAAAAGACAGGAGATTATTATGTAGATAAAGATACGGGAAAAGTATATCGCTATACAAAAGATAATAAGATTATGGAATATTAATTGGCTTAACAGAGGAAAATGAAAAGCCCCCTATAACGGTGTCTATGGCTTTAGTTGCTGTGAATGTGAGGTGAGAAACAGCGGCTCTAAGTCTAGAGGTGGTTAGAGGGGGATTTTTTTGCCTTTGGCTGAGACTGGGATTAATATTCGGTGTGGGGAGGATTTGAGGATTCATCGTGAGGTTGTGTGGAAGATTATGCTAGAGCATTTTTCAAACACGCTCTAGTGTAGAAGTTGGTAGTTTGAGTATGTAAATTTGTTTTATTTTGTTTGGTAAAGAAAAAAATCTTTAGATATTGGACATATGGGGATTTGGAGTGAATGAAATGTGATTGAGTATTTTCGGGCAGAGATATAGAGAAGATATCTAATGAGAAAAGAAAAAAATACTTATTTTGTAAAAATAAAACAAAAAAAGACTGGAAAAATATTACAATATGTGCTACAATTATTTCCATAATAAACAAATTAAAGAATATTATGGAAAAGGAGAGAAGAATATGACATTTGAGGCATTTCAGTCATACATAAAGGAGAATGTTTTGAAGGAATGGAGAGAAGATGCAGATATAGAGATGGCTGTGGTGAGGAAGAATAATGGAATTGAGTTGTGTGGGCTGTATATCAGGCGGGAGGAAGAACAGATTTCTCCGACGATTTATCTGGATGAATATTATTCTTATTATTTAAAGGGAGAAGCATTAGAGGAGATTATCACAAGAATCCGGGAAGAATATGAGTGGAAGATATCCAGGGTGGCGGATTATCATTTTAATTTGGAGAAGTTTGAGTATGTGAGAGACAGAATTGTATACCGTCTGGTGAATTATGAGAAGAATAAGGAGATATTAGAGGATTGCCCTCATTTGCGCTTATATGATCTGGCACTGACTTTTCGGTGGGTGGCGCATAGCGATGATATCGGGATTTCCACGGCTTTGGTTACGAATCAGGAACTTCAGGTCTGGGGTATTTCAATGAATGAACTCTTACTGGCGGCAAGAGAGAATACACCAAGGCTATTTCCTGTACATATGATTGATATGGATGAAATGATAGCGCAGGCGGGGATTCCTATTTCGCTGGATGAGTCTGCGATTCCGATGTATATTATGACGAATGAACAGGAAGTGAATGGAGCGTCTGTTCTTTTATATGATAATGTTTTAGAGTCTTTCGCTCTCGAAAAGAAAACGGATTTTTATATTCTGCCAAGCAGTATACATGAGGTGATCTTAGTGCCGTCGAATAAGATTGATGATCCGTCTGCGCTTTTTACAATGGTGTCAGATGCAAATAATACAGTTGTTGCGCTGGGGGATATTTTATCGGATTCGGTATATTACTATAATAGAAGAAAAAATCAGATTGTTCCGGTAGGAAAGGAACGAAAGATAGTCTGAAAGTATTTTTCAAACACACTCTAGTGAAAAAAATGAAAGATGGTCTAAAAAGTATAACTGCTCCGGTGGAGGAAAAATGAAAGATACTCCCAAAGTGTGATTATTCCGAGGGGAAAAGAACGTGAAATTGTTTAAAGGTATAATTCATTGAAAATACATAAGGCTGTGCTATACTTATATTTATATTTTACTAGAGAGCAGGTGTCTGGAATGAAAAAGTGGAAGATATTATTTAATATAATTATGGAAACAGTTATATTTTTTGGCATAGCTGTGCTGTTGATTATAGGAATTCCAAAGTTAATGGGATTTTTCTGGCCTTTTGTAGCGAGCTGGATACTGGCATTACTGGCAACACCGCTGTGTAATTTTTTAGAGAAACATATTAAGCTGAACAAAAAATGGTCTTCAGCGGTAATCATTGTACTTGTTTTGCTGGCACTGGCGGGAATCGGTTATCTGGCAGTGACAAAGCTTGGACGGGAGCTGATGGGATTATTTTCAGGAGCGCCAGAATACTATGTTTATGTGCAGAGAACGATTAAGTCTTTTGGAGATAGCCTTACCAATATTGTTTCGCCGATTTCTTCTGATTTTGGAAAGCAGATACAGGGATTCTTTACAGATTTTTTAAGCCAGATGGGTGGAATTATTAATAAGTTTGCTCCAAAGGGAGTTGAGATGATGGGGTCTGCTGCAGCGGATTTGACGAATGGTTTTATTGGAACTGTTGTTATGATTATTTCTGCATACTTTTTCATTGCAGATAGAGAGCGGCTTACGGAAGGATTCTGGAGAATTGTTCCAGAAGACTTGAAGCCTACAGTTCGCGATATTAAAGATAAAGTAATTGCAGCATTGGGTGGATTTCTCCTTGCTCAGTTTAAGATTATGTGCATTGTGTTTGTGATTTTGCTGGCAGGATTTTTCCTGATGGGTAATCCGTATGCATTACTGCTTGCTTTAGTAATTTCGTTTGTTGATTTGCTACCTATTCTTGGAACAGGTACGATATTGATTCCGTGGACGTTGTTCTGCTTTGTACAGAGGGATTATCGCCAGGCAATGTTTCTTATTATCCTTTATGTGGTTTGTCTGGTAGCACGTCAGTTTTTACAGCCAAAGATGATAGCGGATAGCATGGGACTTGATTCTATGGCAACGTTAGTGTTGATTTATACTGGCTATAAGTTGAATGGGATGAAGGGGATGATTCTCGCGCTGCTGGCAGGTGTGATTATCTTGAGTCTGTATCGTCTGGGGCTGTTTGATCGTAAAATAAAGCGAATGAGTCGGCTCTTGTATGAATATAGGCATTGTGGAGCTGATTGTGAAGATGATAGCAATGCAAAGCTATAAAAGTGAAGAAAGTTATGGGGATAGTCGTAATCGGAAATTATAAAATAGGGGGTCGTAAGTGAAATGTAGTCGAAAATTGCAAAATAGGATAAAAAATCAGAAAATAATGTCTAAAATATATAATTATCAGAAAATATATTGACTTGCATATAGTGCTGTGCTAAAATGGAGATGTCCTGAGAGAAAGAAAGCAGGAATTTTTAATTATGGAGGTATTCCGATGTTTAAGGGAACAGTGAAGTGGTTTAACAATCAGAAGGGGTATGGCTTTATACAGGATGAGAGTGGCAAAGATATCTTTGTACATTATACAGGACTGAATATGCCGGGCTTTAAGTCGTTAGAAGAAGGGAATGAAGTAGAGTTTGACATTGTTCAGGGAGATAAAGGCCCGCAGGCTTCGAATGTAGTGAAGTTACAGGGATAAGATACAGAAGACACGGCCGCTGCAGGAATTGATTTGCAGCGGCTTTTTTCGTATAATAATAGTATGCATTAATAAATGTGCATATATTGATAACATGTTGATGCTGTGGGTTATAGTGTATAGGTATGTTGATGAAAAACAGTTTTTGCAGATAGTGGAACATATGTTATGAATAGAAGTGTTAAAAAGCCATTACATTTATATACGCACGATGTGACAGGCATAATATACGTTGTGAATAGATAGAAATATAGAATTGAGGAAGCAAAATGAAACTTTATTTAGTCAGGCATGGAGAGACAGCGCTGAATGAAAAAGGCTGCTATTATGGAAAGACAGATGCGGTTCTTTCTGTAAGGGGAATAGAGCAGGCAAAATATCTACAGCATATTTTTAAAGAGGTTTCTTTTGATTATGTGGTAGCAAGCCCCCTGGTGCGTGCCTATAATACGGCACAGATTATAATAGAAGAAAGAAAACAGCAAATTTTCGGGGACAGCCGTCTGATGGAACAGGATTTTGGTATTTTTGAAGGTCTTACTTATAAGCAACTTAAAGGGAAATATCCGCAGGAATTAGAACAATGGAATAAAGAATTTTCTACATATCGGATTCCAGAAGGGGAAAGCTTTCTTGATGTAAGAAGAAGAGTAGAAGCTTTTCTTAAAGATATTCCATCTGGGGAAGAGAATAAGTTGGAAAAGATGCTGATTACCGCACATAAAGGAACATTGGGTCATTTGCTGGCAGCAATGTTGAAACTCCCACCAGAAGGTTACTGGAATTTTGTGTTTGATCAGGGATGTTACAGTGAAGTGGATTTAGAAGACGGTTACGCGATTATACGGAAATTGAATGTAAGGGATATTCCTAGAGATATTTAAAGTATAACAAAGTGCTTTTGTAAAATAGTACAATAATTATCAGGCAATTATTTACGCCATGTATGTAGCGATGATATAATACATTTTTATAAGAGAAAGAAATGGAATGAGGCAAAAGATGGATTTATTTGAGTATATGAGTATGCAAAGGAAAAAGGAGGAATCTCCGCTTGCCGTGAGAATGCGTCCGAAGAATCTTGATGAGGTTGTAGGGCAGCAGCATATTATAGGAAAGGATAAGCTATTGTACCGAGCGATTAAGGCGGATAAGATAAGTTCGTTGATTTTTTATGGTCCTCCTGGAACGGGAAAGACCACACTGGCGAAAGTTATTGCAAATACAACGAGTGCTAATTTCGTGCAGATGAACGCAACTACCTCTGGAAAGAAAGATATGGAACAGGCGGTGTCACAGGCAAAAGATGCCTTTGGGATGTATGGAAAGAAAACCATATTATTTATTGATGAGATACATCGGTTTAATAAGGCACAGCAGGATTATCTTTTGCCATTTGTGGAAGATGGTACAGTGATTTTGATTGGTGCGACAACGGAGAATCCGTATTTTGAAGTAAATAGTGCGCTTCTTTCGAGGTCTCAGATTTTTCATCTGGAGCCGCTGGCAGAGAGCGATATTTATCGCCTGGTAAAGACGGCGGTAGAAGATAATGAAAGAGGTATGGGTGCATATGGAGCTGTGATTACCGAAGAAGCGGCAAGGTTTATTGCCGAGATGGCCAGCGGAGATGCCAGAAGAGCCTTAAATGCTGTAGAACTTGGTGTGCTCACCACAGAGCCGGATGATAAAGGACAACTAGTTATTGATTTGTCTGTAGCAGAAGAGTGTATTCAGCGAAAGTCGGTTAATTATGACAGAGATGGGGATAATCATTATGATAATATCTCTGCTTTTATTAAAAGTATGCGTGGGACAGATCCGGATGCAGCAGTTTTTTATCTTGCCAGGATGCTTGATGCAGGAGAAGACCCGAAGTTTATCGCAAGGAGAATTATGATATGTGCTTCTGAAGACGTAGGGAATGCAGACCCGCAGGCCTTAGTTGTTGCGGTGGCAGCTTCGCAGGGCGTAGAACGAATCGGAATGCCAGAAGCAAGAATTTTATTATCACAGGCAGCAGCTTATGTTGCCAGTGCACCGAAAAGCAATGCGTGTATTATGGCCGTAGATAAAGCTTTAGAGATGGTAAGAAGTCAGAATACAGGTCAGGTTCCGCCGTATTTAAGAGATGCTCATTATGGAGGAGCCAAAAAATTAGGACATGGTATTGGGTATAAATATGCTCATGACTACCCGGAACATTATGTAAAACAGCAGTATCTTCCAGATGAACTGAAAGAAGAAAGATTTTATGTTCCAACAGAGAATGGATACGAAAAGAAAATAAAAGCGCATCTGAAACATTTAAGAGAACGGGAAGAATAGAAGAGAAAGAAAAAAGTAAAAAAGAAAGAAGAACGAGAAGAAAAATGAAAAAGATAAAACGAATACTGGCGTTACTGCTGGTGATTTTTCTAATAGCAATGGTTTTTGTTACATTATATTGTGCGGTTACGGGGAGTCCATATTTTATGGCATCTCTTTTTGTGATGTTAGGACTGCCGTTATTAATTTATGCCTATATGTTTATTTACCGTATTGTAAAGGATAAAGATGAAAAATAAAAAAATGAATGATATTTTTAAAAATCTTCTTGACAATTATTTATTAATAAGTTATCATATAAACAATAACAATTACTATTATTACAAAATGGTAACAAAGGGTAATTACTTATACATGGATACTATTGTATAGAAGAAAGGGGTTAATTATGCCAGAATTAAAAGGAACAAAAACAGAACAGAACTTAATGACAGCTTTTGCAGGAGAATCTCAGGCAAGGAATAAATACACATACTTTGCAAGTAAGGCAAAAAAAGAAGGCTATGTTCAGATTGCAAGCATTTTTGAAGAGACAGCCAACAACGAAAAAGAACATGCAAAGATGTGGTTCAAACTTCTTGAAGGAGGAGCTATCCGTTCTACGATTGAGAACCTTCAGGCAGCAGCAGACGGTGAGAACTATGAGTGGACAGATATGTACGCAACTTTTGCAAAAGAAGCAAGAGAAGAAGGATTTGATGACATTGCAGAGAAGTTTGAAGGCGTAGGGGCAATCGAAAAAGAGCATGAAGCAAGATATTTAAAACTTCTTGATAACGTAAAGAAAGAAATCGTATTCTCAAGAGATGGAGATACCATTTGGCAGTGTGCTAACTGTGGCCATATCTGCATCGGAAAGAAAGCTCCGGATGTATGTCCTGTATGTGATCATCCACAGGCTTACTTCCAGATTAAGGCTGAGAATTTCTAATTTGCCGCGCAGGCAAAGCTGACGAACCATTGAAAGCCAATACTTCCTATTTGTGACTTTAGTCGCGGCATGTTGGATGCTCACTTAAAGCACTCGTACCCAACACTTGCTTCGAGACCACAAATAGGAGGTATTGGCTTTCGATGCTTCTGACAGTGACTGCTGGAGTAAAAGTTGGCCGCGAGCATTTTAAGCGGGCATTCAACGCGCCGTGACTAAAGTCTCAAATAGGGCATATTGAGATTCGAGTTTCGTCAGTGCTTTGTCCATTGGTTTGCAGGAAATCAGAAATTCACAAAAAAGCAAGGAAAAGTACTTGACAAAAATATTTGTGTCGTATATAATAGCCAACTGTAAAGCAAAACTACTTTACACGACATGAGGTGAGAGACTATTGGATAGAATAGTAGAGAAGTCATTACTTTTTGATTTTTATGGTGAACTGCTCACGCAGCACCAGAAAGAGGTATATGGAGAGTATATTCAGAATGATTTGTCTCCAACAGAGATTGCAGTTCTTCGAGGCATCAGCCGACAGGGAGCATATGATTTGATTAAAAGATGTGAGAAGATTCTTACCGATTACGAGAATCGCCTTCATCTTGTAGAACATTTTCAGAAAGTAAAGAAGACAGTAGCTTCCATTCATACCTGTGCAGAAGAGATTGCGGAATGTGATGATAAGTCCATTGTCCGAGAGAAGATTGCACAGATTGCAGAACTGTCCAGCAACATACTGGAAGAGTATTAAGAACAGGGAGATTTTGTTATGGCATTTGAGAGCCTTACTGATAAATTACAGAATGTCTTTAAGAATTTGAGAAGCAAGGGCCGTCTGACAGAAGCTGACGTAAAGGAAGCGATGAAAGAGGTAAAGAGAGCCCTGCTGGAAGCGGATGTTAACTTCCGTGTAGTTAAGTCCTTTGTCAAGACAGTAACGGACAGAGCGATAGGACAGGATGTTCTGACTGGTTTAAATCCAGGTCAGATGGTAATAAAGATTGTAAAAGAAGAGATGGAATCCCTGATGGGTTCCGAGATGACAGAGCTGGTGATTAAGCAGGGGAATGAGATTACTGTTTTCCTGATGGCAGGTCTTCAGGGTGCTGGTAAGACAACAACCTGTGCCAAGATTGCCGGACAGCTCAAGAAAAAGGGTAAGAAACCTTTATTAGTTGCCTGTGACGTATATCGTCCGGCAGCAATCAAGCAGTTGGAAGTGAATGGTGCGAAACAGGGAGTTCCTGTGTTCACTATGGGAGATAAGCAGAATCCTGTAGATATTGCTAAAGCTTCTATTGAACATGCCAAAGAGAATGACAACAATATTGTTATTTTGGATACTGCAGGACGTCTTCATGTAGATGAATCTATGATGGAAGAGCTGCAGAATATAAAGGCGAATGTCGATGTAACGCAGACAGTTTTAGTTGTAGATGCTATGACTGGACAGGATGCGGTCAATGTAGCCAAAACTTTCGAAGAAAAGGTTGGCATCGACGGCGTCATCTTAACCAAGCTTGACGGTGATACCAGAGGTGGTGCGGCACTTTCTATCCGCGCAGTAACAGGTAAGCCGATATTATATGTAGGTATGGGTGAGAAACTTGAAGATTTACAGCAGTTTTACCCAGACCGTATGACAAGCCGAATTCTTGGAATGGGAGATGTATTTACTCTTATCGAGAAGGCGGAGAATGCAGTGGATGAGGAAGAAGCAAGAAAGTTAGAACAGAAGCTTCGCAAGGCGGAGTTTGGCTTTGACGATTTCCTTTCCCAGATGCAGCAGATTAAGAAGATGGGCGGTCTTACAGACCTGCTTTCCATGATTCCAGGTGTAGGAAGTCAGCTTAAAAATGTGGATATCGATGATAGTGCGATGGACAGCATTGAGGCGATTATTTATTCCATGACACCGGAAGAGAGAGCAAACCCTAATATTTTGAATCCTTCCAGAAAGAAGCGAATTGCGAATGGAGCAGGTGTAAAGCTTCAGGATGTGAATAAGCTTTGTAAGCAGTTTGAACAGTCGCGTAAGATGATGAAGCAGATGAATGGAATGATGGGCAAGGGCGGCCGCAGAAAAGGCGGATTCAATCTTGGCGGAATGAAGCTTCCGTTTTAAAAAGCTTTGATGAACGATGGTATCCGGGGTACCGGTTCCAATATAGATGAATTAATTTATATACAAATATTATGAAAGAGGTGAATCACATGGCAGTAAAAATGAGATTAAAAAGAATGGGTAAAAAGAGAAATCCTATCTATAGAATTGTAGTTGCAGATGCAAGATCTCCAAGAGATGGTAGAAACATCGATGAAATCGGTTTATACGATCCTAACCAGGAACCATGCGTAGTTAAAATCGATGAAGAAGCAGCAAAAGACTGGCTTTCTAAAGGAGCTCAGCCTACAGATACAGTTGCAAGATTATTAAAGAATGCCGGTATTGAGAAATAATAACTGGAGGCTAATATAATGAAAGAGTTAGTAAAAGTTATAGCAGTTTCTCTTGTTGATCATCCGGATGAAATTGTTGTCACAGAGAAGGAGACAGAGAACTCCATTATCTTAGAATTACATGTTGCACCAGATGATATGGGCAAAGTAATCGGCAAGCAGGGACGTATTGCTAAGGCAATCCGCACTGTTGTCAAGGCAGCAGCTTCCCGTGATGATAAAAAAGTGATAGTTGATATCGCACAGTAATAGGCATTTGAAATGTTACCTGTAAACGTTTGAGCAGGTAACATTTTTTTCTATATAACGAAAAATGTGACGGCAGAATGGAGATAACAAAGGTATGGAAGATTTATTTCAGGTTGGTATCATTACAGGAACACATGGACTGAAGGGTGAAGTCAAAGTTTTTCCTACGACAGATGATAAAGAAAGATTTCTTGACTTAGATACAGTTCTCATTGATACAGGAAAGGAACTGATTGAGAAAAAGGTACAGTACTGCAAGTTTTTCAAACAGTTTGTATTTGTAAAGTTTGAGGGGCTTGATGATATTAATGATGTAGAAAAATATAAGAGATGCCCTCTTAAGGTTACGAGAGAGAATGCAGTTCCTTTAGAAGAAGATGAATATTATGTTGCAGATTTACTGGGACTTACAATCGTTGATGAGAGCGGCGTGACAATTGGTGAACTTATTGATGTGATAGAAACCGGTGCGAACGATGTATATGAAGTGAAGACTCCAGATGGAGGACATGTACTTCTTCCTGCGATTAAGGACTGTATCTTAGATGTAGATATGGAAGAGAAGATTATTTTAGTTCATATGCTGAAAGGTCTGGTGGATTAATGAATTTCCACGTACTAACCCTGTTTCCGGATATGATTGAGGCAGGGCTTCATACAAGTGTAACCGGAAGAGCATTGAAGAATGGATATATTCATCTGAGTGCGGTAAATATCCGGGATTATTCCAAAGATAAGCATAAACATGTAGATGACTATCCTTATGGCGGAGGAGCGGGAATGGTGATGCAGCCAGAGCCGATTTATCTTGCTTATGAGGATGTGACTCAGAACATGGAGAAAAAGCCACGGGTGGTTTATGTGACACCGCAGGGATCCGTATTTAACCAGTCAATGGCAGAAGAATTTTCGAAAGAAGAAGATCTGATTTTTCTATGTGGGCATTATGAGGGAGTAGATGAGAGAATTTTGGAAGAAATCGTTACAGACTATGTGTCTATCGGTGACTATGTGCTTACGGGGGGAGAACTTCCGGCAATGGTTATGATTGATGCGGTTTCCCGTCTTGTACCTGGTGTCCTTAATAATGAGGAATCTGCAGAGTTTGAATCGTTCCATGACAATCTTTTAGAACATCCCCAGTATACCCGTCCGGTAGAATTTCGAGGAAGAAAGGTACCAGATGTACTTCTTTCTGGACATCATGGGAATATAGATAAGTGGAGAAGAGAACAGTCGTTAAAAAGAACATTAGAAAGACGGCCTGATCTTATTGAAACCGCCATTTTATCTAAAGAAGATGAAAAGTATTTAAAAAAGCTAAAAAAAGGCTTGCATGAGTCGGAATAGTATGTTATTATTAAAAAGTTGTGAAAAAAGGTGGTCCGCTTTTACATTTAGGTATTAAGAACACCGAGAATATATAGGAGGTCACACATGAAAGATATTATTAAGAGCATTGAAGATGCACAGTTAAAACCAGAAGTTGACAGTTTCCGTGTTGGAGATACAGTTCGTGTTTCCGCTAAGGTAGTAGAGGGTTCCCGTGAGCGTATCCAGGTATTCGAAGGAACTGTTATTAAGAGACAGAACGGTGGAGCAAAAGAAACTTTCACAGTAAGAAAGTTCTCTAACGGTGTTGGTGTTGAAAAGACATGGCCATTACATTCTCCAATCGTTACAAAGATTCAGGTAGTAAGAAAAGGTAAAGTAAGAAGAGCAAAACTTTACTACTTACGTGATAGAATCGGTAAGAGAGCTAAGGTAAAAGAATTAGTTAAATAGTATCACAAAAGACCGGGGCGAGTATTTATACTTGCCCTGTTTTTCCATACAGATTTCCGGGAAAAGGTGAAAGCAGATGAAAAATTATCGTTATTTAGAAAGAAGAAACATGATGATTCGCCGAATCGGTCTTTGGGTTGGAGAAGTTGTTGCAGCAATCCTGTTAGCATTTTTAGTGATTCAGTTTTGCTTTCAGACAGTAACCGTACACGGAGACTCCATGCAGCCGGCATATTATGACGGAGATACTGTGTTGGTGAATAAGCTGGATTATCGAATTGGAAGCCCGAAAAGGCTTGATGCAGTCATTTTAGAGCTGGAAAATGGCTCTACCACGCACTATTCGGTAAAAAGAGTTGTAGGATTACCGGGCGAGACCATTAAGATAGAGAATGGAAAGATTTATATAAATAATAAAGAATTAAAAGGGTTTTCAGAAGAAGACATCCTTTCAGCAGGACTTGCTGCCTATGATGTAGAACTTGGTGAGGATGAGTATTTTGTAATGGGAGATAACTGCAATAACAGCGAAGATTCCAGAGTATCCAATATTGGAAACATCAAACGTTCACAATTTGTAGGTAAAATAGCAGGAACGCTTCATAAAGTAACAAGACAGTAGGAAAGATATGTTTATCGAAATCTGAACTGTAAATCAAGTACAGAAGTAAATATAGAATCAGTACAGGGAAGACTGTGATAGCATAATAAGCATAGACTAAGTATAGATAATATATAGAAGGAGGAAAAAAGATGCATTTTCAGTGGTATCCTGGTCATATGACGAAGGCCAGAAGAATGATGCAGGAGAATATCAAGCTGATTGATATTGTGGTAGAACTGGTGGATGCCCGAGTACCATTTAGCAGCAAGAATCCGGATATAGATGAACTGGCAAAGAATAAATATCGTCTTATCGTGCTGAATAAAGCAGATATGGCAGATGCAAAGACAACAGCGGTATGGCAGAACTATTTTGAGGCAAAGGGCTTCTTTGTAGCGAAGGTGAACTCACAAAAAGGCGCCGGAATGAAGGAAGTAAAGTCTTTAATTGAAAAGGCATGTCAGGAAAAGAAGGCAAGAGATAAAAAGAGAGGAATCTTAAATCGCCCGCTTCGTGCGATGGTAGTGGGAATCCCGAATGTTGGAAAGTCTACATTTATTAATTCTTTTGCAGGAAAAGCCTGTGCCAAGACCGGCAATAAGCCAGGTGTTACAAAGGGAAAACAGTGGATTAAGATTAATAAAAATGTGGAACTTTTAGATACTCCAGGTATTTTATGGCCGAAGTTTGAAGATCAGGCAGTAGGGCTTCGCCTGGCGCTCATTGGTTCTATTAAGGAAGAAATTCTTAATACAACAGAGATGGCAATGGAATTCATCGGTTTTTTGAAAAAGTCTTATCCAGGAGTGCTGGTAGAACGCTATTCTGTGGATGAGAGTAAGGAAAACTTAGAGATTCTTGAAGAGATTGCAAGAATACGAGGATGTCTGATGAAAGGAAACCAGACAGATATTGATAAGGCGGGAAGACTGCTTTTAGAAGATTTCCGTTCCTTACGTCTTGGAAAGTTATCTTTGGAGGTGCCTGATGCGCAGTAAAGAAAGAGAAGCAGAGAAGAAAAACGCGAGTGAGAAAAAAGAAAAAAGTACTGCCCAGAATATATTGGGTACGATTGCATACATAATTGGAGTCTGCGTTTTTGTATTTTTGATTCTACATTTTGTAGGGCAGAGAACCGTTGTAAATGGAAGTTCTATGGATACAACTCTGGCCAATGGACAGAATCTTGTTATGGACAAGCTTTCTTATCGATTCCATGATCCGGAAAGATATGATATTATTATTTTTCCAGGTCCGGAAGAGTTTGGACAGCATCCATATTATATCAAGCGAATCATCGGAATGCCGGGTGAAACTGTACAGATTAAAGATGGTAAAGTTTATATCAATGATAAAGAATTAAAGAGTGATGTGTATGGTATCACAGATTATATTGATTATCCGGGAATTGCAGAAGAACCGATTACGCTTGGTGATGATGAATATTTTTGTTTAGGGGATAATCGGCCAGTCAGTCAGGATAGCCGTTATGAAGAAGTTGGTCCGGTAAAACGGTCTATTATTGTAGGAAAAGTATGGATAAGAATCTGGCCTTTGAATAAGTTTGGCAAGGTGTCTTAAATGAGGGGTGTCTGCGAAGTATGGGTAGGAGAACAAAGAAAAACCCGGAAGTAACATTGGGAAGACGACAACGCAGAAGAAAAGAGCAGCGAAGAAAGAACGTGAGAGAAGTTATCAGTACCATTTTATATCTTGCTATTTTATGTGCGGCGGTATATTTTATCCTTCACTATGTAGGTCAGAGAACGGTTGTGCGTGGGGATTCTATGGATACAACTTTATCTGACGGGCAGAATCTTATTATGGATAAATTATCTTACCATTTTCGAAACCCGGAGAGATATGATATTGTTATTTTTCCAGGCCCGGAAGAATACGGCGAACATCCATATTATATTAAGCGTGTGATCGGGCTGCCTGGAGAGACGGTACAGATAAAAAAAGGTAAGGTCTATATTAATGGTAAGAAGTTAAAGAGTGATATTTACGGCATTACAAAATATATTGATGAGCCGGGGATAGCAGAGGAACCGTTAGAACTAGGGAAAGATGAATATTTTTGTCTGGGGGATAATCGTCCGGTCAGCTATGACAGCCGTTATGAGGAAGTTGGATCGGTACACCGTTCAGAGATTATTGGTAAGGTGTGGATAAGAATCTGGCCTTTGACTAAGTTTGGAAAGGTTTCATAAAAATGAAAAGCATTAGTATGATAAAAGAGGAGTTTAAAAATCTGACTCCAGAGCAGATTCCTGCACAGATTGCCCTGTATCAGGAAGATGAGAGAAAGGGTGTACAGAATTTTTTACTTTCTCAGCAAAAGAAAGTAGATAAATACTATCAGGAAATAGAACGTATAGAGAATCTGTGCCAATATGAAAAGGAATACAGTCAGTATGACTTTATCTGTGGGATTGACGAGGTAGGACGAGGTCCGTTAGCCGGTCCGGTTGTAGCAGGAGCCGTTGTTTTGCCAAAAGGCAGCCGTATTTTATATATTAATGATTCAAAGAAGCTTTCGGCAAAGAAGCGAGAGGAATTATTTGATATTATTAAAGAAGAAGCGGTATCCGTAGGCATTGGTATGGCTTCGCCAGAGCGAATTGATGAAATAAATATTTTACAGGCAACTTATGAAGCAATGCGTCAGGCAATCGCCAATCTTTCCATAAAGCCGGAACTTTTACTTAATGATGCAGTAATGATTCCGGGAGTGGATATAAAACAGGTGCCGATTATCAAAGGAGATGCAAAGAGTATTTCTATTGGAGCGGCGAGTATTATGGCAAAGGTTTACCGAGACCATATGATGGAAGAATATGATAAAGTTTTTCCGGGATATGATTTTGCTTCGAACAAAGGATATGGTTCTAAAGAACATATTGAGGCTTTGCACCGACTTGGTCCGTGTCCGATTCATCGATGTAGTTTTCTTAAAAATATTTTATAAAAGAATGGAGAAGTAATCTGTGCGAAAGAATTCTGGAGGTGCCGCAGAAGAGGCGGCAGTCCTTTTTCTTGAGGGAAAAGGCATTCGCATACTGGAGAGAAACTTTCGAAGTTACCACGGAGAAATTGATATTATTGCATTAGAGCAGGAGATGATTCTTGTTGTAGAAGTAAAGATGCGAAGCTATGGAGATTGCGGAACTGCAGCAGAAGCGGTTGATTTCAGGAAGCAAAAGAGAATCTGCTATACATTTAATTATTATCGAATGCAGAGGAGACTTGCAGAGAATACGGCGGTTCGTTTTGACGTGATAGAAGTAGATAAAGATTTTCGATGTCACTGGATACAGAATGCATTTGAATTTCAAGGGTGAACAGAAAATATGGAGGAAAACATGAATTTCGTATATGCTAATGAGGATCATTCAACAATTATAAATGAGAAAAATGGAGTGGTATTTATTACCTTTCCCAAGCTTGTAAAGGCAGGAATATGTCATGGTTTTTCTACAAGAATCGGTGGAGTGAGTGAAGGACATCTTTCCTCTATGAATTTATCTTTTACCCGCGGTGATGACCCGGAAAAGGTACAGGAGAATTTTCGAAGAATCGGAGCCGCGATAGGATTTGATGCAAAAGATCTGGTGTTGTCTTCTCAGATTCATGAGACAGAGATACGTAAAGTTACAGCAAAGGATAAGGGGGATGGCATTGTGAGAGAAACTGTGTCGGGAATTGATGCCCTTGTGACAGATGAAGCAGGAATCCCTATGTATACTTCTTACGCTGATTGTGTTCCACTTCTTTTTTATGATTCGGAACATCATGTTGCAGGGATGGCACATTCCGGCTGGCGTGGAACGGTAGCAAAAATTGGTGCGAAGTTTGTTGCATATATACAGAGAGAATATGGTAGTAAGCCAGAGAATATTATTGCGGCAATTGGACCATCTATTTGCCGAAGTTGTTATGAAGTCGGGGAAGAAGTTGCCGAAGAATTTAAACAAGTATTTTTACCAGAAGAGATTCCATTAATTATGGATGATAAGGGCAATGGTAAATATCAACTGGATTTATGGAAAGCAAATGAACTGATTCTTACACAGGCAGGCATCCGTAAAGAAAATCTGGATATTACCGATATTTGTACCTGCTGTAATAGCGATAAGCTGTTTTCTCACCGGGCAAGTCATGGAAAAAGAGGAAATCTTGGCTGTTTTATGTGTTTATAGTTCGTTAGAGCATTTTTCAAACACGCTCTAGAATAACAAAATAAAATTAATTTTCTAATGTGGCAGAAACACAAATAGGTATAGCTGTAATTTGTTTAGAGTGATACAAAGTGAGAGAAGCAGATCGCTTGTAAAGTTTAAATGATAGCATATACGATTTATAATAGAATCTTTGTAGATGAGGAAAGAAAATGAAGAAACATTTGCATAAAATCGCGTGGGTAGAGCCGGGAAGTATTGCGGAAGAACTTGGATTAGAGCCGGGAGATGCGATAGAAGAAATTAATGGAAATGAAATAGAGGATATATTTGATTATCAGTATTATGTGGAAGATGAATACTTAGATGTTCTGATTCTCACAAAGGATGGCGAGGAGTGCGTTCTGGAGATTGAGAAGGATGAAGATGAAGATTTGGGAATTACTTTTGAATCTTCCCTTATGGACGAATATCATTCCTGCTGTAATAAGTGTATGTTCTGTTTTATTGATCAGATGCCGCCGGGAATGAGAGATACGCTGTATTTTAAAGACGATGACTCCAGGCTTTCTTTTTTACAGGGAAATTATATCACGCTCACAAATATGAGGGATAAAGATATTGAGCGAGTAATCAAATATCACCTTTCACCAATCAACATTTCTGTTCATACGACGAATCCGGAACTTCGGTGTAAGATGCTTCATAACCGTTTTGCAGGCGATGTTTTGGATAAAATAGGACGTTTCTATGAGGCAGGTATCCGTATGAACAGTCAGGTAGTACTATGTCAGGGATTAAATGATGAGGAAGAACTTGACCGTACTATTTCTGATCTTGGAAAGTTTATTCCACATATGGAGAGTCTGTCTGTTGTTCCGGTCGGACTTACAAAGTACAGAGAGGGACTTGCTCCATTAAAACTTTTTGGAAAAGAAGATGCAAAAAAAGTTTTAAAACAGATTCATAAATGGCAGGATTATTTTCGTGAAAATTATGGAACAACCTTTGTTCATGCCAGTGACGAGTGGTTTATCCTTGCCGGGCAGGAATTCCCAGATGAGGCTTACTATGAAGGGTATGGACAGCTTGAAAATGGTGTGGGAATGATGCGCCTTTTGCTAGAAGAGGTAAAGGAACGTTTAGAGGAACTTTCTGGAGATGACAGGGAGAAGACAGTATCCATTGCAACAGCAAAGCTTGCTTTCCCAACCATTGAGAAACTTGCGAGAGATGTGGAGAAAAAGTTTCCACATATAAAAGTACATGTGTACTGTATTAAGAATGAATTTTTTGGCGAACATATCACCGTTTCCGGTCTTTTGACAGGAGGAGATATTATCGCACAGTTGAAGGATAGAGAATTAGGGGAGGAATTACTCCTTCCATGTAATGTACTGAAAGCAGATGAGGACATTTTCCTAGATGATATTTCATTAAAGGGACTTTCCGATTCTTTACAAGTTCCCGTGAATATTATACAATCAGAGGGACGAGACTTTGTAGATAAAATTATTGCAATAGAGAATGGAGGAAATTATGAGTAAACCGGTTGTTGCGGTGGTAGGCCGCCCGAATGTAGGAAAATCTACGCTGTTTAATGCGTTAGCAGGAAGCAGAATTTCTATAGTAGAAGACACACCAGGAGTAACAAGAGACCGTATCTATGCGGAGGTTAGCTGGTTAGACTATCAGTTTACCCTGATTGATACCGGCGGAATCGAGCCGGAATCCGATGATATTATCATCTCACGAATGAGAGAGCAGGCAGAAACTGCAATTATGACTGCTGATGTTATTTTATTCCTTGTGGATGTACGTCAGGGACTTGTGGATGCAGACTTTAAAGTGGCAGATATGTTACGCCGTTCTCATCGTCCAGTTGTTCTTGTTGTAAATAAGGTAGATAATTTTGATAAATTTATGCCGGATGTGTATGAATTCTATAATCTTGGACTCGGTGATCCGATTCCAGTTTCCGCACAGGGCAAGCTTGGAATTGGTGATATGCTTGATCAGGTTGTTGAAAAATTTGAAGCACCAGTACAGGAAGAAGAGGAAGAAGATGATCGTCCTAAGATTGCAGTAATCGGTAAGCCAAATGCAGGAAAGTCTTCTATTATCAATAAACTTCTTGGAGAGGAGCGTGTGATTGTATCCCCAGTTGCAGGAACAACAAGAGATGCGATTGATACAACTGTAAAGCGCAATGGACAGGAATATGTATTTATCGATACAGCAGGACTTCGAAGAAAGAGTAAGATTAAAGAAGAATTAGAGAGATACAGTATCATCCGTACCGTTACAGCTGTAGAACGCTGTGATGTTGCTGTCTTAATTATTGATGCGACAGAAGGGATTACCGAGCAGGATGCCAAGATTGCCGGAATTGCCCATGAACGTGGAAAAGGTATGATTATCGCAGTCAATAAGTGGGACTTGGTAGAAAAAGATAACACAACAATGAAGAAGTTCACAGAAAAGATTCGTGAGAAACTTTCCTATATGCCATATGCAGAACTTATTTTCCTTTCTGCAAAAACAGGTCAGAGACTTCCAAAATTGTTTGAAATGATTGATGCCGTAATTGAAAACTGTGCATTACGAGTACAGACTGGTGTATTGAATGAAATTCTCACAGAGGCAATGGCTATGAAGCAGCCACCTTCAGATAAAGGTAAGCGTTTAAGAATCTACTATATTACACAGGTTTCCGTAAAGCCACCTACATTTGTTATGTTTATTAATGAGAAGAAGCTAACGCACTTCTCTTATACAAGATACATTGAAAACCAGATTCGTACCACTTTTGGTTTCCGTGGAACTCCGATTCATTTCATTTATCGTGAGAGAAAGGAGAAGTAAATGAATAACGCTGTATATTATGTACTTGTAATTGTAGCAGGCTATTTCTGTGGCTGTATTGAGAGCGGTTACCTTGTAGGAAAATTATGCGGAATGGATATCCGTGATTATGGAAGCGGTAACTCCGGTACAACAAACGTACTTCGCGTACTTGGCAAGACCCGCGCACTCCTTACTTTCTTAGGAGATGCCTTAAAAAGTTTTATTCCAGTACTTGTAGTAAAGTTTTTACTCTGTCCGGCAGTGCCGACACTGAACGCAGACCTCATTCAGCTTGTTACAGGATTTGCTGCAGTAATGGGACATGATTATCCTGTGTTCTTAAAATTTAAGGGGGGAAAGGGAATCGCTACAACTGCTGCAGCTATGATGGCATTTGACTGGAGAATTGGTTTATGCTGTTTCATTATTTTTGTAGTTGTAACAGCAGCAACAAGATATGTATCATTAGCATCCATCCTTTTGTCCGCAGGAATCGTAGTGGAGGTTCTCATTTTCCATCCAGGCAGATGGGACTTATTTGCGATGTGTGTGCTCTATGCTTTCTTTGCAATCTACAGACATAGAGCGAATATTGGCAGACTTCTGTCTGGAACCGAAAGCAAGATCGGACAGAAAGTGGAAGTTAAAAAATAGAATTTGCCACAGGCAAAAGACGGAAGCTTATGTATCGTTCTGTGAGCTGACTTTGGCTGTCGAACAAAATTACTATTTAAGGTTGGAGTGCTTTGGGGCTCAGACGGATATGTTTCGCCATATAGATTCCATTATGAAACCACGCAATCTCCCGGAGAATCTCCAAATCTTCCCCCATTCTGTTTTAATTCAACTAAATCCAGCCATTGTCAGCCCCAGAAGAGACAGATACCCTATATTTGTGACCTCGGAGCAAGGTTTGAATGCGAGCGTGTAAGCGAGCATTCAAACCGCCGCGACTAAAGTCACAAATATAGGGTATCTGTCTCTTCTGGGGTGTCAGCTCTTCTCAAATTAAACAGAAAATCTATCACTCTGCTATGATAAAGCAAATGCAGTTCTAATTCTTTTATTATGCGAAAAAATAGTATGAAAGTAGCGTAAAAAGACTATCTCTTGACAAATTTCACTTTGATGATAGAATAGTAACGGGAACAAAATGAAATTTTTATATTTGGATTATGCAATTTGGGCAAGCGTTCAGGGCAAAAAAAATTATAATTTTGAAGGAAAGCCCTGAATGATTGTTAATCTATGAATAAAAGAAATGGAGAGAGAACTATGGAAATGGATAACCGCTCAGTTCGGCTGAACAAGAAATCAAATTTATTGAAATTAGATGAATATATGTATCCGCTGGTTGATACGGATAAGCCTAATGTATTCCGTAATCTTTTCCCTTATGAGGAAGTACCAAAAATCGCGTTCAACGACAGAATTGTGCCGCATGAAATGCCGGAAGATATCTGGATTACGGATACGACATTCCGTGATGGACAGCAGTCAAGAACACCGTATTCTACAGATCAGATTGTACATATTTACGATGCATTTCATCGTTTAGGCGGCCCGAAAGGAATTATCCGTCAGTGTGAATTTTTCTTATATAGCAAAAAGGACCGAGATGCCGTATATAAATGTATGGAAAAGGGATATAAATTTCCAGAGATTACAAGCTGGATTCGTGCAAGTAAAAAGGACTTTGAATTAGTAAAAGAAATCGGCTTAAAGGAGACAGGTATCCTTGTAAGCTGTTCTGACTATCACATTTTCTATAAAATGAAAATGACAAGAAAGCAGGCATTAGAGCATTATTTAGGTGTTGTAAGAGAGTGTCTCGAAACAGGAATTAGTCCAAGATGTCATTTAGAGGATATCACCCGTTCAGATATTTACGGATTTGTTATTCCATTTTGCTTAGAGCTTATGAAGTTAAAAGATGAATATGGAATTTGGATTTGCCCAAATGGCGGAGATTTGGAAGATACTTTGTTTCGTGTAGGTCATATTGGAGCCCTTACAACAAAAGATAATGATACTTTAATAAATGCACTAAAAGACTTGGAAAAAAGAGGAATTATATGATTAAAGTTATAACCTATGGTACATATGATTTATTTCATTATGGTCATCAAAGATTACTGGAAAGGGCAAAAGCACTTGGAGACTATTTGATTGTAGGGGTTACTGCTGATGACTTTGATAAAAACAGGGGAAAAATCAATGTACAGCAGTCATTAATGGAAAGGATAGAGTCAGTAAGAGCAACAGGGCTGGCTGATGAAATCATTATAGAAGAATATGAAGGTCAAAAGATAGATGATATCAAAAGATATGATATTGATATTTTTACTGTAGGATCTGATTGGGTTGGTGAATTTGATTATCTTAGAGAGTACTGTGATGTTGTTTATTTGGAGAGAACTGAAGGAGTTTCAAGTACTGATATACGATCCAAAGATAGGCAGGTTACATTAGGTTTAGTTGGTGAAGGTTTAGTTTTAAACAAATTTTACAATGAAAGCCAATATGTTAATGGATTGACTGTTGGAGGAATATGTTCCGGTGATGAAAACCAACTTAAAGACTTTGATGATGATTTAATTTTGACTCAGGACTTTGATGAATTACTAAATAATGTTGATGCAATATTTATTGTATCTCATCCATCAAAACATTACAAACAAGCAAAAAAAGCACTTGAAAATGGAGTCCATGTTTTATGTGAATCGCCAATTGCTCTTAAAGAAGAGGAACTCTGCGAATTATTCAAACTGGCTAAAAAGAATAATCTGATTTTAATGGATTCAATTAAAACAGCATATTCAACTGCTTATAACAGATTGTTGTTACTTGCTAAAAAAGGAAAAATTGGAGATGTAATATCAGTTGATGCAACCTGTACCAGTTTAGCAGATGGGTCTGGTGATGACTGGAACAGTATAACTGCATGGGGTCCAACAGCTTTATTGCCGGTTTTCCAATTGCTTGGAACTGACTATAAAGATAAAAACATTAATTCTCTTTTGTTAGACAGTGCAGAGAATTTTGATTTGTTTACAAAAATAGATTTCACATATCAAAATGCAGTATCTTCTGTAAAAGTTGGAAAAGGAGTTAAATCTGAAGGGGAATTAATAATATCTGGAACAAAAGGATATGTTTATGTTCCTGCTCCATGGTGGAAAACAGACTATTTTGAAATACGTTTTGAAAATCAAAATGAAAATAAAAAATATTTCTATCAGTTAGATGGTGAAGGAATAAGATATGAACTTGTAGCATTTATAAAATCAATTGAATTAAATAAAACAGGTTCATATATTGATATTAATATTTCTAAGGAAATATCTTCAGTAATGGAAGATTTTGAGAACTATGAGTATAATAATTTGGAGTAAACTCCACCTTTTTCAACAACTAATTATTTTAATAGGGGCCAAAGTCAATTGAATCAGGTGAATGATTTTTTCTTTGTTCTTTAGGAGGTAATTTCATATAATCTCCGTATGTTGTCTTTAAAAAAGTATCATAATCTTTTGGAACATTTATTTTAATAGATTCAAATTTAACTTTTTTAGTTGATTCCCATACTTCTTTAGGAAATTTATTATAGTAATATCCAGCTTCACATACATTTTTGGAAGTTTCATTTTCATACTTTGCAACAGATTTGTCAAATATTTTTTTAAAGAGATTAGGAGTAATGTGAAATATTTTAAGTAGTTTTTTAAGGGTTCTTCCAAATTTTTCTTTTGTTGATGAAATGTATATGTCATTTTGTAAGACTGTAAATATAAAGAAAATTTTATGTAATATTTTTAATTTTTTAATAAATAGTTGTCTTTTCAAAGAATTATTTGGAGTATTTGAGAGTATGAATAAATCTATGTGAATTCCATAATTATAATTTATTTTATCATGTAATATGTCTACTATTGTTGTTCCTTTTAAGTTAAATAAAGTGTATGGAAAATAAAAATCTTCAGTATTTCTATTATTGATTATTTCGTATTTTTCGTTTTTTTCAGTTTCCATTACTTTTAAGAATTTTTCATAATTTTTTTTAGTCATTATTACATCAATATCATCATCCCAAGGGATAAATCCATTATGCCGTATTGCTCCGAGGGTTGTACCACCATAAGAAAAATATTCT
>OLPC01000596.1_pt1 | contig 35302 bp, 36 predicted proteins | sample 1672341 | NCBI WGS metagenome assembly OLPC01 (sample SAMEA3136673, study PRJEB25190) | human gut metagenome | reverse complement strand
CTAGCAGGTGTAAATGCCGCATAGACGTATTGTTTATTACGGCACAAAAAATCAAACGCGCCGCGACCCGCTATCACAAAATAAAGACTATGAGGCTTGAACGAGAATTTTTTGTGCCGGCATCTACATCTATTGCGGCATTAACGCCTGCACGGCTCATCCACAAATCAAGCCTGCATGATACCTGCCCGCCCCCGGCACCGCCCGGATTCCATTCGAAACTAAGAGAAAACCTGTTGGATATTTAGAAAAAATTAAGTTGGGAGAAATATAGATGTATAGATTAGGCAGCAGGATGCTGATCATAGTTTCATGTGTGATGGCTATGGTACGGGCACTTCCTGTTAATACGGAGATGGTTATATGGATACTGACAGGAGTCATCATCTGTGAGGGAATAGACGCCGGAATTGTTGAAAATATTGCAAAAAGGACAAGTATTATAAAGAAATCCACATTGGAAGATATTTTTACAGCGTTTTATATTTTCATGGGGATTTTTGTGCCGGCGGCCTTTTTTATGCTTCCATATGCAATTATGCCGGTATGGAAGAAAAAGTATAAGATGTCGAAGGCGGCATGCATTATGGTGGCAGTAAAAAGTGTGGTTTGGGTTTTTTATAGATTTAGGAATCAGAATATATATTCAGGAGGTTATGGAGTATATGAGATTATTGAAACAGCTGTTTTGTCGGCTGTTGCGGTTATGCTTTTTTATGGTGGAGAAATGATCATAACCAATGAGACGCAGATGCATAAGATGCGCGATGAATCGACGGAGCACAATATTTTGATGAGCCGGATAAATAAACAGCTTATAGAGACACAGAATGCGAAGATATACAGTGCGACACTCAGGGAAAGAAACCGCATTGCAAGAGAAATCCATGATAATGTCGGGCATATGATCACAAGATCGATATTACAGGTTGGGGCAATAGGAGTAATAAATAAGGATGAAAATCTTAAACTCCCAATTTCTGAACTTAAGGGTACGCTTGACAGTGCAATGGGAAGCATGAGAAAGAGTGTACATGATCTGCATGATGAGTCTGTTGATTTAAAGGCTGCGTTAAAGCAGCTTGAGCCGTCAACGGATGATATTACTTATGAACTTGAATATGATTGTGGAACAGATGTGCCGGGAAATATTAAATATGCGTTTATCTCCATAGCAGCGGAGGCAGTAAATAATGCAGTAAAATATAGCAGCGGGGACAGGATAAATGTCATTGTAAGGGAGCATCCGGCATTTTACCAGCTTCAGATAATGGACAATGGAACTGGCGCTGATAAAGAAAGAATGTCAGATGAGGCACATGGAATCGGCATAAAAAACATAAAAGACAGGGTGGCATCCCTTGGTGGAACCCTTAAGATCGATACGGCAAATGGTTTTATGATATTTGTAACAGTTATGAAATAGAAGATGGAAGGAACAGTGTATGAAAATAATAATAGTGGATGATGACAAATTTGTATCGCTTTCGTTAAACACGATACTCAGTGTGCAGGATGATATAGAGGTTTCAGCCATCGGTGCCAGCGGCAGAGAGGCTGTTGAATTATATGACAGCTTAAGCCCTGATGTTGTGCTTATGGACATCCGCATGCAGGATATGACAGGACTTGAGGCGGCTGAGGCAATATTAAAAGCACATGATGAAGCAAAAATACTGCTGCTTACGACGTTTTCGGATGATGAATATATAGTAAAGGCGATATCACTTGGGGCAAAGGGTTATATATTGAAGCAGGAATTTGACAGCATAGCCCCGGCTCTTCGTGCAGTAAACAATGGTCAGATAGTGTTTGGAACGGAGATAGTTGACCGGATACCGCATCTGTTTTCCGGTGGAAAAGATGCTCTAAAAGCTTCATGTGAACCAGCCGGGATGCGAAAAGTGAGTGACAGCTGCATGGAAAAGTACGATATAAATGAAAAGGAGCTTGGAATCATTAAACTGATCGCAGAAGGGCTTAATAATAAAGAGATTGCTGAAAAGCTTTTCTTAAGTGAAGGCACTGTGCGCAATTACATAAGTACGATACTTGAGAAAACGCAGCTTAGGGACAGGACACAGCTTGCTTGCTTCTATTACAAAAATCTTTTATAAAACTAATACTTGCCATATACCCTGATGGGGTATATAATACATTTTACAAGATACCCTATAGGGGTATGGTTAGATACAAATAACAAGGAGGTGCTTTATGGCAGATGAGAAATGTTGCTGCTGTAACCGAAAAAAAGAGCGGAGCGAAAAAGAATACAAGGATCTTGTCAACCGTCTCAGCCGTATAGAGGGGCAGATACGTGGAATAAAGCGGATGCTTGATGAGGATTGTTATTGCCCGGATATAATTACACAGGTGGCGGCAGCGAATGCTGCGCTTAACAGCTTTAATAAGGTTCTGCTGGCAAATCATATAAAGACATGCGTAGCTGATGATATCAGAAATGGCAAGGATGATACCATAGATGAACTTCTTACTACATTACAGAAGCTTATGAAATGATATTAGATTGTTAACGCTGACTTTACATAATAAAATAGGTGAAGTTTAAGAAAATTATTTTAACAGGAGGAATAGTATGGACACTTTGATCACAATACTTATTGTAGCAGTGATAGCTGTTCTTGTCATAGCCGGTTTAAAGGAAACAATAAAACATGCAAAGGGAGAGGGCGCATGCTGCGGTGGCGGAAACACAGCATCTGACGATGAACCTACAGTGATTCTTTCCGGTAAGATCGTTACAAGGATGAATGTCTATATTGATGGCATGCATTGTATGAACTGTAAAAATTCTGTGACAAGATCTCTCCAGAAGCTTGATCAGGTATCAGCAAAGGTTGATTTAAAGAAAAATATGGCATATGTTGAGTCCACAAGGAATGTGGGAGATGATGAGATAACATTTGCGATAGAGCGACTTGATTTCAATGTAACAAGGATAGAACACATCTCATAATAGTCAAATATGTATCAAACAGGATCAAAGGAAGTATAAGGATGAAACAATATACAGTTACAGGCATGAGCTGTGCGGCATGCAGTTCACGTGTGGAGAAGGCGGTGTCAAAGGTTGATGGTGTTACATCATGCTCGGTAAGCCTTCTTACTAATTCCATGGGAGTCGACGGAAGTGCATCGGACAGGGCGGTTATAGAGGCTGTTGAGGCAGCCGGATACGGTGCGGCGGTAAAAGGACGTGGAAATGATCAAAAAGGGGCGGCAGCCGGAAGCTTAGAGAGTATGGAAAGTGCTAAAGATGCACTCATCGACAGGGAAACACCGAAGCTTAGAAAACGGCTTATCGCATCAGTTATTTTTCTTATTGTGCTTATGTATTTTTCTATGGGGCACATGATGTGGGACTGGCCTCTTCCATCATTTTTTGTTGGAAATCATGTAGCGATGGGGCTTTTGCAGCTGCTTCTTACAATTGCGGTAATGATAATAAATCAGAAATTTTTCGTAAGCGGATTTAAAGGGCTTATTCATGGGGCACCGAACATGGACACACTCGTTGCACTCGGTTCAGCTGCATCATTTGGGTATAGCGTATATGTGCTTTTTGCAATGACGGATGCACAGGTTAAAGGCGATATGGATGCGGTAATGTCATATATGCATGAGTTTTATTTTGAGTCGGCAGCGATGATACTTACACTTATCACAGTAGGAAAAATGCTTGAATCACATTCAAAAGGAAAGACAACGGATGCACTAAAAAGTCTTATGAAGCTTGCGCCAAAGACGGCAACACTGATCAGAGATGAAAAGGAAGTTGTTGTTTCAATTGATGATGTAAAAATTGGCGATATATTTGTCGTAAGACCGGGAGAAAATGTTCCGGTTGATGGAATTGTCCTGGATGGAAACAGTGCAGTAAATGAATCAGCGCTGACAGGTGAAAGTATTCCTGTTGACAAGGCAGCAGGAGATAAAGTAAGTGCTGCAACTTTAAATCAGTCAGGTTTTATCAGATGCCGTGCAACCAGAGTCGGTGAAGATACGACTTTATCACAGATAATACAGATGGTATCTGATGCTGCGGCTACAAAAGCACCAATAGCAAAAATTGCTGATAAGGTTTCAGGAGTATTTGTGCCTGCAGTTATAACTATTGCTGTAGTTACTGTTATAGGATGGCTTCTGGCAGGAGAAACGGCAGGGTTTGCACTCGCAAGAGGAATTTCTGTACTCGTTATAAGCTGCCCGTGTGCACTCGGATTGGCAACGCCTGTTGCAATCATGGTTGGAAATGGAAAAGGAGCAAAGAGTGGAATTTTATTTAAGACAGCAGCAAGCCTTGAAGCAGCAGGGAGAACGCAGATAATTGCGCTTGACAAGACCGGAACTATAACAAGCGGGGAACCGGTTGTTACCGATATTATTCCGGCTGATCCATCAGTTAGTGATAATGAGCTGCTTAAATTTGCAGCAGCTGTTGAGGAAAAGAGTGAGCATCCGCTTGCAAGGGCGATTATAAGGAAGGCAAAGGAAGAAAAAATAGAACCTGAGGAGGTTACGGATTTTTCTGCCGTAGTAGGAAATGGATTAAAAGGTGTCCTGAGAGGAAATGAGATAGCAGCCGGAAATCTTAAATTTATAGAAAAGACAGCAGAGATTTCAGATGATATAAGAAAAATAGCTGATGAACTTTCAAAAGAAGGAAAGACACCATTGTTTTTTGCAGAATCTGGCAGCCTTCTTGGAATAATAGCTGTTGCAGATACGATAAAAGAAGATAGTGCACAGGCGGTAAAGCAGCTTAGGAATATGGGAATAAAAGTTGTCATGCTCACAGGCGACAATGAGCAGACCGCAAAAGCAATAGGAAAGCAGGCGGGGGTTGATGAGGTCATTGCAGGAGTGCTTCCTGATGGAAAGGAAAGTGTAATACGTAATCTCAAAAGGCATGGAAAGACTGCAATGGTAGGCGATGGAATCAATGATGCACCCGCACTTACAAGGGCTGATACAGGGATTGCGATAGGTGCAGGAACAGACGTCGCAATAGATGCGGCTGATGTTGTTCTCGTGAAAAGCAGGCTTATAGATGTGCCTGCAACCATAAGATTGAGCCGGGCAACGCTTACGAATATACACGAAAATTTATTCTGGGCATTTTTCTATAACGTAATAGGTATTCCACTTGCGGCCGGTTTGTGGTATCCTCTATTAGGATGGAAATTAAATCCTATGTTTGGAGCGGCTGCAATGAGCCTCTCAAGTTTTTGTGTGGTAACGAATGCTTTAAGATTAAATTTGTGCAAAGTATATGATTCTAAGCGGGATAAAAAAATAAAACAGATAAAAGAAAGCGAGGAAAAAAATATGACAAAGACATTAAATGTAGAAGGAATGATGTGCGGACACTGTGAGGCAAGAGTAAAGAAAGCTCTTGAGGCGCTTGACGCAGTAGATGAGGCAGTTGTAAGCCATACAGATGGCACAGCAGTTGTCACATTAAATGCAGAGGTGTCAGATGATCTGCTTAAAGAGACAGTCGAAGCACAGGACTATAAGGTCACATCAATAAAATAGGAAAATTAAATCCAGGCTTATGAAAAAGAGTATATCAATATTACTTGTTATAGTAATGGTATCAGCAATTTTATCAGGCTGTGGAATCAAAAAAAGCAACACAGAAAATAATAAAGAAAACACACAGACAGTTACGGATTTACATTCCACCGAAAAGGTGAAAGATACACAGAGCACCGACAAAAGTGGAGATACAGGGGAGACTGAAAATATGCAGACCTCCGAAAATTCACAGACCTCCGAAAATTCGCAGACAACCGAAAATGCACAGGCAACTGAAAGTTCACAGACAACCGAAAATGTACAGCAGACAGGGGGCGGTGATGGGCAGGATAATGCCCAGATTGCAGGTAAGCCAGAAGAAACGAACAGTAATTTTGCAGTTCCATCAGTAAATGGTAAATTACACGTAAAAGGTGGGAAGCTCTGTGATGCAAAAGGAAATCAGGTACAGCTTCGCGGAGTCAGTACACACGGAATAGCATGGTATCCACAGTATGTGAGTAAGGAATGTTTTGCATCCTTAAAAAAATGGGGCGCAAATGTAGTCAGAATTTCAATGTACACATATGAAAATGGAGGCTATTGCACGGATGGCGATAAGGACAGGCTTAAAAAGCTTGTAAAAGACGGTGTCAGATATGCTGCGGAAAATGATATGTATGCGATAATAGACTGGCATGTGTTAAACGAGCGTAATCCAAACACATATAGCGATCAGGCAAAGACTTTTTTTGCAGAAATGGCAAAAGAATTTTCAGGCAGCAATAATGTTATATATGAAATCTGCAATGAGCCTAATAACGGTGCAAGCTGGGGGGATGTTAAGTTCTATGCCAGCGAGGTTATACCATCAATCCGTGATTATGACAAAGATGGTGTGATCCTTATAGGAACACCGGACTGGTGTCAGGATATCGATCAGGCGGTAAGTGATCCTATTAAGGAATACGACAATATAATGTATACATTTCATTTTTATGCGGCAACACATAAGGAAGATATGCGTAAGAAACTGAAGGCAGCAGCTGAAGCGGGAATTCCGGTTTTTGTATCGGAGTTTGGAATATCGGATGCCAGTGGAAACGGACAGATAGATATAGAATCGGCCAACGCATGGGTAAGTCTCATGGATCAGTATGGCATAAGTTATGTCTGCTGGAATATGTCGAATAAGGATGAGTCTTCTGCGATAGTTTCAAAGGACTGTGAAAAGACTTATGATTTTACACTTGATGATTTAAGTCAGGAAGGACAGTGGCTGTATTATATGCTTCTGACACATATGTCAGCAGAAACAAATTAAGTTTTTGATATCAATTTTATATTTGGATAAGTTTGTATGAATACAAAAAATACTCCGGCATAAACTGTAGTAACAGAGAATGCAGGAGTATTTTTTTGAAACAATATATAGAAACCAGAGCTGTAGAAATAGCTAATTACATAGTGGAAAATAACACAACGGTGCGTCAGGCCGCAAAACGTTTTGGAATAAGCAAGTCCACCGTACATAAGGATATAACAGATGCCGACAGGCTGCTTAGGATAGATCCGGATCTTGCAGCGCAGACAAGAAAGATTCTCGATGTAAATAAATCAGAGCGCCATATCCGTGGCGGACTTGCAACCAAAGAAAAATATGCACACAGTCATGATAAATGATCTTACCGGTAAAGCCTTGAGATCACGTCTATGCAATTATCATATCCAAGGGTGGAACTGTTGAGGACAATATCATAATTTTTGCGGCTGCCCCATTCCTGATCCGTGCAGTAGCGGTAATTGACGGAACGTTTTTTGTCTGTGTCTTTAATCATTTTGACTGCTTCATCATCGGATTTGGAATAAATTTCTTTTATGCGCACAATTTTATCTGCCTTGTTGCCCTGAATGAAAACATTTAAAACGTCATCACGTCCTGAAAGAATATAGTCTGCACTGCGGCCTACGATTACACAAGGCTCCTTTGCAGCAAGTTCTTTTATGATTTTCTGCTGATATGAATATATCTGGTCAGCGATGGAATTGCCGTTTATGTCTCTTCCTATAAATGCATAGGAAAAGATGTTTTTCGAAGGTGCATATTCACCTCTGTCTGCAACATATTTTTCACTGAGTCCGAGGTCATCTGCAACTTTTGCTATTATTTCACGGTCATAAAAAGCAATGCCAAGCTTTTTTGCTGTTTCCTCACCAATAAAACGTCCACCGCTTCCGAATTCGCGGCTTATAGTAATAATTTTGTAACTCATATGCAAGCCCCCTTATAAATCTGTTAATGATATTATATAACTATTATTGTTTTGCTACAAGCTTATAATAGGATTAATAGTCCTCATATGCAGAATGTTAATAAATAGTATTATAAATGAAAAATTGCTTGAAGTTATAGGGTTTGTAATCTATAATGTCATAAGATAAAAGAGAATCAGGAGGAAAGAAGATGGATCAGGAAAAAGTCATAGTTATAGACTTTGGTGGTCAGTACAATCAGCTTGTAGCGCGCCGCGTCCGCGAGTGCAATGTGTACTGTGAGATTTACTCATATAAGATTGATATTGAGAAGATCAAAGAAATGAATCCAAAGGGCATCATCCTTACAGGCGGTCCGAACAGCTGCTACGAAGAGGATTCACCATCATATCAGAAGGAATTATTTGAACTGGGAATTCCTGTACTTGGTATATGTTATGGTGCTCAGCTTATGATGCATAAATTAGGTGGTAAGGTGATCACACCAGAGGTTGGAGAGTATGGAAAGACAGAAATCACATATTCTGCGAATGGTGTGATGTTCAAGGATCTGCCATCAGAGTCAGTATGCTGGATGAGTCATTTTGACAGAATTGCAGAGGCTGCGCCGGGCTTTGAGGTAGTTGCGCATACTGCAGACTGTCCTATCGCTGCAACTCAGAATGTGGAGAAGAAATTATATGCAGTACAGTTCCATCCGGAAGTACTCCATACAATAAATGGAACACAGATGATCTACAATTTCGTCCGAGGTGTATGCGGCTGTGCCGGCACATGGAAAATGGATTCTTTTGTGGAGAATACTATCAAAGAAGTACGCGAGAAAGTCGGAGATGGAAAAGTTCTTCTCGCTCTTTCAGGCGGAGTAGATTCATCAGTTCTTGCAGCTCTTCTTGCAAAAGCAATAGGAAAACAGCTTACGTGTGTATTTGTTGACCACGGACTTCTCCGTAAAAATGAAGGGGATGAGGTGGAGAGTGTATTTGGTAAAGACGGATCATTCGACATAAATTTCGTCCGTGTCAACGCACAGGAGCGCTACTACAGCAAGCTTGCAGGCGTCACAGAGCCTGAGCGCAAGCGAAAGATAATCGGTGAGGAATTCATCCGTGTATTTGAGGAAGAAGCTAAGAAGATCGGCAGAGTTGATTTCCTTGCGCAGGGAACAATCTATCCGGACGTAGTGGAGAGTGGACTCGGCGGAGAATCCGCAGTCATCAAATCACACCACAACGTAGGAGGTCTCCCGGAGCATGTCGATTTCAAAGACATCGTGGAGCCACTCAGAAACCTCTTCAAGGACGAGGTTCGCAAGGTCGGACTGGAGCTTGGATTACCTGACTATCTCGTATTCCGCCAGCCGTTCCCGGGTCCAGGTCTTGGAATCCGTATTATCGGTGATGTCACAGCCGAAAAGGTACGCATTGTCCAGGATGCAGACTGGATCTACCGCAGTGAAGTGGAAAAGGCAGCAAAAGAGTACAAAGAGGCTCACGGCGAGGAACCATCATGGATGCCAAACCAGTACTTTGCAGCCCTCACAAACATGCGTTCTGTAGGTGTCATGGGTGATGAGAGAACATATGATTATGCCGTTGCAGTCCGTGCAGTCCGCACTGTGGACTTCATGACAGCCGAAGCAGCCGAGATACCGTTTGAGGTACTTCAGACAGTGATGAGCAGAATTATAAATGAGGTAAAGGGAGTCAATAGAGTATTCTATGATTTGACCAGTAAGCCACCGGGAACTATTGAGTTTGAGTAGTAAACAGAGAGCCGGGAAGCCGCATAAACAGCGGACTTTCCGGCTCTTAGTGTATGGCGTGATACCTTTTTGATACCTATATTTCAAGTGTTATCAATATCTTCATTTTCCTGCGATAAATCGATTAATTCATCAGCATATTTTAGTAGAACATCTTCGTAATTGGAAAGTGCTAATAAGAGGTTATCTATATTTGGCTTTGCAAATTCAATTAAATCTTCGTAAGCCTCACGCGCTTCATTTGAGGATAATTCGACATAATAGTCTAAAGCATCGTCATATGCGACATTACCATAATCTTCTGATAAAATCCTAAATGTGTAAGTTTCTTCGTCAAATTTAGCTAAATCTTCGAGAGAGTAACAAATCGAAGATATTTGATTGTTTAGATTATCAATATCATGTCTGAATTTTTCAATTAGCTTATCAGCTTCTTCGTAATGTTCGAAATCAGAATCATCAATGAATTCATCATATTCATCGTCTAATTCAGATATTATTCCAGATAATAGTTCTTCAAATTTTTGTACGGTTTCCATTAAATTTTCTAATAATTTCCATGTTAAACCATTAGAACTATAGTTAAAATATTCAACAGGTCGGAAATTAGTATCATAATCTTCATATATACCATATGATGAGTCATGAACTTCTTCAAACATATTATGAATAAATGATATTGCACTATAAATTCCCGCGACATAGTTTATATAATTGCGTTTGTAATAATCAATAGAGTTAGATAAAATACAAGGAATCAATGAATTATGTATATAGTCTATAAAATGTCTATCCTTTGATAGAGTTCCACATTCATAATTACGAGCACTTTCGTCTGAAAAATTAGCAGATCCCCAATAAACAATATTATTGGTTAAAATTATTTTACCATGATTATTGAATTTGAAAAATATATTAGCCAATTTTCCAATAGATTCTGGCTTTAATTTACGTTGATAAATTTTTATAGTTTCTTTTGCTCTGTTTCGTGCAGTTGCTCCCCAATAAGAATGCCAGCGATTGGGGATATTTGTTACAAGGCGAATTGGTATATTACGTTTACCAGCTTCCTTTAAAGCCTCTAATAAGGAATTTTGTGATTGTGAAATATTGAAAGTGATAATGTCGATGTATTTAGCATTAGGAAAATCATCAATAACATCTTCGTAGCATAAAGAACCTTCGCCAGAAACAAAAGTAGCATTTGCTAAAGGAATGCGTGTTAGGGTATCATTTTTTTTCATAATTATTTTCTCCATTGATAGCTGTTATTTTTCTTGTCATGTCCTTTTTCATCAACACTACTGCTGGAAGCAGGCCAGTTGATTTTCCATTCAAAGTATTCGTCCTCTGAAATCTCTCCGCTTTTTAGCTGTTCTTTCCGCAAACACCATTCACGCAGAAATTCATTTACCAGACCATAATCAATCCACATACCGACAGGGGCATGAGCAGGCCATTCGTCACTATCATTATAGCGAACAGATTTATCATCAGAAGCATTGCACTTGCTGGGATTGCGGATAAGCTGGAACAGATGAAAGGTATTGCGGTTGTCCTCGTCAAGCCAGAAAAAAGTTTGCATAATGTCCTCGGCGCAGCCGGGAGCTTCGGTAATAAAATTTATATAGTTGACATTCAAAATCCTGGCAATTTCCATGAGAGTATCTTTTTTGGGAACACGATAACCGGATTCATATTGCGCTACACGAACATCAGCGTTGCGTTCCTCATATCCCAGCTTCAAGCCTAGTTCCCGTTGTGTTAATCCCCGAAATGTGCGGACTCTCTTAATTCGTTCTCCCAGTATCATAATTCTGTGTCCTTTCCTTAAACTTTACAAATTACACACCATAATCCATTCTTCTTTGTTTTCCCGTATAATATCAAAACCGATTTTTTGATACATTTTAGCCGCATAATTAGCCTTTTGAACGGAAAGTGAAACACGTTTATAACCATGTGTTTTCAACAAAGATAGCATTTCTTTCATCATATCGGTTCCTATCCCCTGTCCCCGGTATTCTTTGTATAGAGAGATGGCAAGGGAGGGCGTTTTATCATCAATATGTCCGTAATCGTGTATAATGCGTACCCAGACAGCACCAACGATTTTTTGCTTAACTTCTGCGACTAATGCGAAATCAGCTTTTGATGCCCCGAAGCGGTCAATATAAATCTGTAATTCGGGAGAAGCGATAATATTTTTCGGTGGCGGCTTTATACCGTCTGGAATAAAAATAGCTTCGTATAGAAATTCATTCAATAGAGGATATTCCATTACCGTCATTTCTCGTATCGTGTATTCCATAAAGCCCTCCTGTGAAAATAGTTATCCCGTTTCCTACATTGTAGCATACCTAAAATAATACGGCAACAAAAACTTATCAGAAATGTTAAATTTAATAAAAAAGATAAATTTAACAAAAAAGCTATTGACAATAGCGGAAATGTTAAGTATAGTGAAAATACAGAACTTAACAAAAAAGTTAAAAATCCAAAAGGAGGACGTGTATTTGAAAAATGATTTATTTGTAACAGCCGGAGAAGTGGCGCAGGACTTAGGCATTTCCAAACCATTTGCTTATAAGCTGGTGCGGCAGATGAACGAAGAACTGGAAGCAAAAGGTTTTATCACAATCGCCGGACGAGTGAGCAGAAAATACTATGAAGAAAAATTTTATGGCATGGCACAGGCGAATTAGGAAAGGAGTGAGATTATGGCGGCGTACAAAGACGAACAGCGGGGAACATGGTATGTGTCCTTTCACTATTATGACTGGACTGGTAAGAATTGCCGGAAAGTTAAGAGGGGATTTAAGACCAAACGGGAAGCAACAGAGTGGGAACGGCATTTCCGTATGAAAGAAGCGGCTGACTTGGATATGACTTTTGAGGAATTTGTTCAGGCATACACAAGAGATATGAAGCCGAAACTGAAACACAATACCTGGCTGACGAAAGAGCATATCTTGAGGACAAAGCTACTGCCCTATTTCAAGGATAAGAAAATGCGTGATATTCGTCCGAAAGATATTATCCAGTGGCAGAATGAACAGATTTCCTATCGTGATGAAAAAGGAAAGCCCTATGCTCCGACTTATTTGAAAACTCTGCAATCAGAATTGAGTGCACTGTTTAATCATGCGGTACGGTTCTATGAACTGAAAAGCAATCCTGTTGTAAAGGCGGGGCCGTTGGGAAAGGGAAAAGCGGAGGAAATGCTGTTCTGGACAAAAGAGGAATATCTGAAATTCATTGAAGCGGTAAAGGACAAACCATATTCCTATCATGCGTTTCAGATATTGTACTGGTGCGGTTTACGAGTGGGCGAACTGTTAGCTCTCACGCCGCAGGATATTGATTTTGATAACAAAGTCATTCGGGTAACAAAATCTTATCAGCGATTGGAGGGTAAAGATGTAATTACAGACCCAAAGACTCCGAAAAGTAAACGAAATGTAAGTATGCCGGATTTCTTATGTGAAGAACTGAAAGATTATATCGGCAGATTGTACGGGATTCTTCCCACTGACCGTATCTTTCATCTGACAAAAAGCTTTCTGCACCATGAAATGACGAGGGGGGCGGAAAAAGCGGGAGTGAAACGCATTAGAATCCACGATTTGCGACATTCTCATGTATCACTGCTTATCAGCATGGGATTTTCGGCGGTATCAATCGGAAACAGGGTGGGGCATGAAAGCGTGGATATTACTTATCGCTATGCTCATATGTTCCCGACGGAACAGACACAAATGGCAAAATTGCTGGATGAAGAATTTAAGGAGGGCGCAGAGGAATGAGCGGCACACACAAATATCCGACAATCAGTTTCCGTATCTCTCCGAGAGAGAGGGAAGAAATCGAAGCAAAGATTTTCACAAGCGGCATGAAGAAAAAAGATTATTTTGTCCGTTCCTGCATTTATAACCGGGTGTGCGTGGTAGGCAAGAAAGAAACAGTTTATCAGATTGTGGAACGGTTGCAGGAAATGGAGAATCGGCTGGTGGAACTGGCGGAGCAAATTGATGGCAAAAAGCCGGGGATTACTTCCGAAGAAATCAGAGATTTGCGGGAAGCCTATGAAGATATGCTGAAAGCAATTCTTTGGATGTTGGACGGTGCAAGGTATCTGTGGCAAGGCGAAGAAAAAAGCCCTGACAGCGGCAACTGTTAGGGCTGTGATAACTGGAAAACCTCTGTTATCAACAATCACAATTCAAGTATAGCAGAGGTTTCTTCCGGTGACAACGAATTTTTCAAAAACGGAGGACATTATGGCAGGAACGAGAACAGAATTACAGATGATTAAAATGTCGGAGATACAGTCGCAGGAGGTGGCGTGGCTGTGGTTTCCGTTTATCCCTTATGGAAAGCTGACGATTGTACAAGGCGATCCGGGGGACGGTAAGACAACTCTTGTGCTGAACATAGCGGCGAAGCTGTCAAAAGGCGAGGGTCTGGACAGCAAAATGAAACTGACGGAGCCGCTGAATGTGATTTACCAGAGTGCGGAGGACGGGCTTGCAGATACGGTTAAGCCCCGTTTGGAAACGACAGGAGCAAATTGTGAAAATATTTCCGTCATTGACGAGAGCATAAAATCACTTTCCATGATAGATGAACGTCTGGAAGAAGCAGTCATAAGGACAAAGGCGAAGCTACTGATTTTAGACCCGATACAGGCGTATCTCGGCGGCGGTATGGATATGAACCGGGCAAATGAAGCAAGGGATATGACAAAGAAGCTGGCGACTTTGGCGGAGAAATATCAATGTGCCATTGTACTTGTAGGGCACATGAACAAAGCGGCTGGAAATAAGGCAGCATATCGGGGCATGGGTTCCATTGATTTCTTTGCGGTGGCAAGGAGCGTCCTGCTGGTCGGCAGAGTGGAGGGCGAAGCGAATATAAGGGCGGTAGTCCAGATAAAAAACAATCTGGCGGCGTTTGGGCACCCGAAAGCCTTTGAGTTGTCGGAGGACGGTTTTCACTGGCTCGGAGATTATGAGATTACCGCTGATGAAGTGTTGGGCGGTATCGCTCCGAAAGCGAATAAGCTGGAACAAGCGAAGCGTCTGCTCCGGGAAGTGGCAGAAACAAACAATGCCATGCAGAGCAATGAGATTTTCAATCTGGCGGAGGAACAGGGCATATCCAGACGGACGCTTGAAAATGCGAAAAAGGAATTGGGTATTAGAGCAAAGCGGATAAACAACTCATGGTATTGGGAACTGGATAAAATCAAACTGGAATAAGGCAACAGCGCAACAATGCAGAGTATATAGAATTTGCGGGCTTGGTGTCTGCAAGGTTGCAAAAGATATAGACCTTGCGTTGTTGCAGTCTTAAAAAGGAGGGCGAATATGATACGACAGCCGGAATGGGGAACAAGAAACGTGAACAGATATTTTTATGAGAGCGAAGCCCGGAGGATTGCCGCACTCAATGAAATATTCGGGAATGTAGAACTGACTGCGGAAGAAATGCAGACGCTGGTATGGCTGTGCGGGTGGGAGGCATGTACGGTAGAAAATGTACTTTCGGCTATCCGAAAAGCTATGGCGGCGGAAGCAAAGCGGCGGGAACAGCCGCTCCGTCCGTAGGACGGAAAAGCCCTCGGCAGAGCGCAAAGGCAGCTTTTGATAGAGCGGAGCCTGTCAAAAGTGCTTTTGCGTTACTTTCGGCGAAAGTAACAAAGCCTATGCGCCGTATCCGGCGCTGATTACCCGGACAGGGAGAAAGGATATTGATTGAAGCGAACGATCAGCTTTATGACAGGGAAAGGTTCTGTCAACCATAACAGCAGAAAATTCCATGCAAAAAATACTGACCCGGAGCGGAGTTATCTGAATGTAGAATATTGCAACGAAAATCTCAAAGACGTGTATCACGAATTATTTGATGAAGCACTCGCCCGTTACAATGAAAAGCAAACCAGAGGTAACCGCCGGATTGATGATTACTATGAGAAAATCCGTTCTAGCAAGCAGGAGAAGCCATTTCATGAGATTATCCTGCAAATCGGGGATAAGGACAACATGGGAGCAAAAACAGAGAATGGACAGCTTGCGGCAAAGGTGTTTGATAAATATATGCAGGACTTCCAGCGGCGCAATCCTACGTTGAAGGTGTTCAGCGCCTATCTTCACATGGATGAAGCTACCCCACATCTCCATATTGATTTTGTACCGTATACGACAGGAAGCAAGCGGGGACTTGATACAAGAGTTTCTTTGAAACAAGCGTTATCTGCTCTCGGATTTAAAGGCGGTACAAGGCGGGAAACGGAATTAAATCAGTGGGTGGCTTATGAGAAAGAACAGCTTGCCGCCGTCATGCTGGAACATGGGATTGAGTGGGAGAAGAAAGGCACACATGAAAAGCATTTATCTGTTTTGGACTTTGAGAAAAAGGAGTGGGCAAAGGAAGTCGCAGAATTGGAGCAATCTATTTCTGACGGAAAAGAGCGATTATCAGATATTCAGATTCAGCATAGAAAAGCAGTGCAGGAAACAGAGCAGATACGGCAGAAGGGTGAAGCAATCCGGCAGGAAGTGTCGGAACTTTCGGAAACAAGTGATTTGCTGAAGGAGCAGGCGACAACGCTGGCAGAGGACAAGAAAAAGCTGCTGTTTGATAATGTGAAATTGGAGAAGCAACAGAAGAAATTGCAACAAGATATTGAGAAAATGGTTCAGTCTAAGGCGGTCATGGAACGGAACATACACGCTTATGACGAGGACGAGAAGTGGCAGCTGCCTGAAACGGCGGCGTTGATGTCTGCAAAGGCTTATAAGGATAAAAAAGCTTTTCCGCTTGTGGAGAAATTGAAAGAAACGATAAAAGCACTGACAATTAAATGCGTCCATCTTGCAGAACAGGGAAAGAAACTAAAAGAAAAAGTTACCCGGCAGGAGCAGCAGATCAGTCGCTTGACAGATAAGGTCATGGAGCAGAGCGACATTATTGACCGATTGCAGGAGAAAACGGCGGATTTGGGGCGTTTGGAACGCTATTTCGGCAGAGAACAGGTGCAGTCGATAGTTGAGCGGTCTAAGGCCCTGGAAAGGGCAGAAAAGGAAAATAAACGTCCGAAACGTGTATTTGATATGAGCAGATAGGGGGGATTGATAGAATGACAGATATGGAGAAAAAAGTTATGGTTCGGCTGTGTGCGAAAATCCTTTCAGAAACAGATTTGTATGATACAGATATGGAAGTACGCAATCTAATTGACTGGATATGTGTGTCGGAGCAGATAAAATCAAACAATAATGAGATACGCAGTCTGACAGGGGAATATAAACGGATAGAACCGGATTGCCGGGAGGGAGTGAAGGCGCAGTTGGAACGCATGAAATCACTCTGTAAAGAACGAGACAGCTTGTATGAGAAGCAGAACGATTTGAAAGGGCAGAAACAGAAAATCGAGAGAACGTTGGAACGGTAAGAATTTGGGGCATGGCGGCGGCTGTGTCCCTTATTTCTTGTGGTAAAATTGCTAATGGTATGCTAAAATCAAGGAGCAAAGATAAAAACGCAACGTAAGAGAAAATTCCTTACAGAGCCGGTAGGTAGCCCGGCCGCACCATCTGGTGTAAGTAACCCTCCCTCCTTAGGGTCGTCCGTTCTTTGTTCAGCACAATTTTTAAGGAGGAATTGTCATGGACAAAGTATCAGGCAGATTGACAGTATTTTTTGAGGAACCATTCTGGATAGGTGTGTTTGAACGCATATCGGAGAAGAAATTGTCTGTATGCAAGGTTACATTTGGTGCGGAACCGAAAGATTACGAGATATATGATTTTGTTCTGAAAAATTACTATCGACTGAAATTTAGTCCGGCTGTGGCAACTGATGTAAAAGAAGCTGTTCGCAATCCGAAACGGGTACAGAGAGAAGTGCGGAAACAGGTACAGAATACCGGGATCGGCACGAAGTCGCAACAGGCTTTGAAATTACAGCAGGAGCAGTTAAAAACTGAACGCAAGGCTGTGAGCCGGGAGCAACGGGAAGCAGAAAAACAGCTGCAGTTTGAACTGAAACAGCAGAAAAGGAAAGAGAAGCATAGGGGCAGGTAACGCCTGTCCCGGCGTTCCTTTATCAAATTGCGTAGACTTTGTTGTTACGCTTTAGAGGGTTTGAAACGCTTGTTTTATAAGGGCTTGGAAGTGCCGAAATGATATGGGCGATACTTTATACCTTTACCGTTCAAATTGGATTTTGGTTGCGTAACAGGAGCGATTGCACATTTCCTTGGTGGATATAATCACATGGTGCTAGCACCATGTAGAAATAGGATCAGAAAGGTTAAATGGTGTTTTCATAATGTCTATATCAGTAAAGCTGAATAAAAATGGTATTAAAAAATTACAGAAAGAATTAGAACAAGAAATGAAAAAGAGGACGATAGTGAGGGAAGGCGTAGGATTGCGTAAAGATAGTGAGAAATTTTTGAAAATAGTATTGGAAAAAAGAGAAGAAAATGGGAGTGATATTGTCACTTGTACATTAGATATGTTTAGTGAAATTCCAAACATTGAATTTAATGTTGGAAATATAATGGATGATTTGAAACTACATAATTGTATTAGCAGTAATAGTACAGTATTTATTTCTGGCGAGGTGCAGGTTATATTGACTATAGATGGAATTGAGTATTTTAAGGAGAAGGAGATTCAAATGAAAGAAAATCAAAGAATTACGAATAATACCAATAATTTTTATGGAGAAGTTACCGGTGTACAAATTCAACAAGGTACGGTTAATTCTTCACAATCTCAATCAGTTAATCAAGGGTTTGATTATGCTGAAGTGGCTGAAATTATTCAAAAGATAAAAAAATATGATTCTTTTTTGGATGATGAGTATGGAGAAAATGCTTTGGAAATGCGAAATAAAATCGACGAAATAGAGGATTTGGTGCAAAAGGAAGAAAATCCCAGCAGAATAAAGGCTTTGCTAAATGATATTAAAAACTTGTCCATAGGTGTGGCAGGTAGTTTAATTGCTTCTGGTATTGTTACTCTTTTGAGTAGAGTGTAGGAGGCATATATGGGTGGTATAGTCATTGAACTTCAAAGAGAAGCATTAGATGAAAAAATCTCTATTGAATCATTGATACGAAAAGCATATCTTGTTGCTAAAAAATTAAAATTAAAAGAATTTGAAGAATGGCTTAATCAAGAGCAAAATGGCTATAAAAAGGAGATTCCAGAATATCGAAATATTACAGGAGAAATAAAAGCATGGAATCCATATCATGGTTGGATTCCAATGATATTACCTGCAAAAGTGGCAGATATAGCTTCAAGAATGCCCATTCCAAACTCAATATCTTCTCTTTTAGATGTATACAATTCTAGCGAAGATAGAGTCGCTTTTTCGGTAAATGGGGCAATGACAGAATTTTTTAATAACAGTATAGATTTTATGCCAACAAAATATGCGTTTTTTGTTTCAAAAAGTGAGTTATATAGAATTATGAGTACTGTTAGAAATAAAATATTAGATTGGGCATTACTCCTTGAAGAAAATGGAATAGTTGGGAATGAGATGACTTTTACTGATGTAGAAAAACAGATAGCGATAGATACACCGATAATCAATAATTACATTAACAATTTTTATTCTAAGGTGTCAGATGTTGATATGAAACAAGGATAGTATATTCGTGATACCTGTATGATACCTGTTTATGGTAAAACTGTAAATAAGGTGTGGAATTTGGATATTATGAAGAAATAAATCCGTAAAAAAACAAGAAATATTTAACAATTATGTTATAATTGCAAGGAGTTTGAGTGATGTGAAAACAGCGGGAAGCCAGTATTTATGCGGCTTCCCGTTTTTCGTGCTTGCAAAATGCTTGCAGTTTCTTGATATAATTAAATAGTAGAATAAGGAATATATCTATAGAAATAAGGTCTTGAAGGTGAATGAAAAATCATTTTCAAGACTTTTTTATTATTAGAAATAAATGAACGTAAAAAATATTTCGAATTAATACTTGACATAATAGGTATGACGTGATATTTTATAACCACAAAGGCAGAACGTCATATATATTTCAACACTGATGATGAAATGAACTGTACAAGATACTGCAAAGGAGGTATAATGATAAAAGATTAATTTGTGTGATTTGAAACTATTAAAGGATAGATATTTAGTATGATCTGGAGGAAACAGGAATGACATTAGAAAATATAGCAAGTGTAACTGCAGGACAGATTATGACAAGGGTAACAGCGGACAAAGATGCTGGAGAACAGGTATTAGGAAATGTTCAGGTGCTAGTTCCTAAAGCGATTGTATCTGGTGTGATTGTTAAGGAAGATTTAGGTGATGCAGAACTAGGTAAGCAGATTGATGAAGAAAAATACACGCATAAAGGGGATGTGGTAATAAAGCTTTCAACACCATACGATGCAGCATATGTTAATGAAGAAAATGCAGGGCTTGCAATTCCATCATTTTGTGCAGCAATAAGAATTACTGATGACGATAAGATGGATGCTATGTATTTGACCGCTTTTCTTAATTCGTCATATGTAAGAAATGAGCTTACTGCAAAGGTTGTAGGTTCAGCAAGACCAATGATTAAGATAACTGATATTAGGGCTTTGGAAGTACCTGAACTTAATATGAAGGACATGAAGGATATAGGAAAAGCTTTTGTACTTAGTGGATTAAAGAAAGCCACTCTTCAGGAAATGATAGATAATGAAACAAAACTGATGGAAAACGTTGTATTAGCAAGCATAAAGGAGGGCATTGGTAATGAAGAATAAAAAGCTAGAAAATCTATGGGTTGCTGCGAATAAATTACGTGGAGCATTTGAGATGACAGAATTACATAAAGTGATGCTTTATGGATTATTATTTAAATATCTTGAGTTGAAGAAGGAAAAATTCAGTTCTTATGATGAAAAGTTTTCTCTTGGATATTTATCACTGACTTATGGAAAACTTATAGACTCTAAAGGCTTATTAGAATATGTAAGTGCGGTTGAAAAAGAGTTTAGAATAGAAGAAGGTGTGTTGAGAGAATCTTTTGATTCAGCTATTGAGAAGGCGGATGCTGAAAATGTGAGAATTATTTTTGAAGAAGTTAACAGTTTGGATATTGAGGATGAGGTTCAAATATATAATATTGCAAAAATAATATTGGATAGAATGATTGCAAGTGGTGGAGGACGAGGAAGCGGAGAGTATTGTAGAGCTGAATCATTACCCAAGATTGCAGAAACACTTATTGAAGTAGAAGATGATATGTCAGTATATGATGCATGCTGTGGAACGGGTATTTTAGTAAATTCTGTAGCAAATGGTAAAGGAAGGGTTTTTGCTCAAGATATTAATGTTTCAATTATAGGAATTGCTGCTATTATGACAATTCTAAGTGGTAATAAAATTGGAGCCGTTAAATGTGCGGATTCCTTATATAATCCGATAGAGCAGAATGAAAAGTATGATAGAATTATACTTGAGCCTCCTTTTGGTGGAAGATATAGTAAAGAGTATATAATGAATATACCATCTGATAATTGCATGTATGAACATACTAGCGATTCACGATACCTTTTTATTAGACATGCATTAGCTTCATTAAAGGATGATGGAATTGCTGCTATACTTGTTCCAATGGGAGCATTATTTAGTTCAGGCAGTACAGGTAGTATCAGACAAAAACTGGTAGATGATAATTATATTGAAGCTATTATTGAATTTCCTAAAAATATGCTGTTCCCATACGCATCTGTTGCAACAGCTTTGGTTATATTGAAGAAAAATAAAGTGAATGATGATATTATAATGATAAATTCCAAAGATTTTTTTATGAAGATAATAAAGGGTTTTACCATAACAGACGAAAATGTTCAACGCATTAATGAAATATATCGAAATAGTGAAGTTATTGAGGGAGTATCAAATACTATCACGAAAGAAATCGCAGCAGAAAATGGATATAACTTATGTACAACGCAGTATGTTACACTTAAAGCAAGTGAAGGAATTGTTGTAGAAGATAACAGAAAGTTTATTGAAAACTATGAGGAACTACTACAGAGACTGAGAAATATTGATAAGGAGCTTGATGAAGTACGTAGTCGATTTGTAAAGGAGGCTTGATTATGAGTAATTTTCAATTCTTGGAATCACATTGGATAGACCTTGCCAAACTTGGCGATTTATCAGAAAAGTATGTATATTCTGATCCTAATACATCCATTATCAAGCAGGGAATGTTATCAGAAGTAATGGTAAAGTATATGCTTGCATATGACGGTATAGCAGAGCCTGCATATGATAATACACATGCCAACAGAATCAGAATACTTAAGAATAATGATTTGTTACCAAGAGAGATTGATAACACTTTGTATATCCTTAGAAAAGCCAGAAATGACGCAGCTCACAATGCTGCTGATGAAGGTGAAAAAGCTCTTAATAATTTACAGTTAATGTATGAATTGTGTGTGTGGTATATGCAGACATATGGTGATTATAATTATGAGCCGACAGGGTATGTACAGCCAGTTGATATGACTGTATGTTTAGCTGACCTTGAAAAAGAAAATGCAGAACTGGAAGAACGCAACCAACAATTATTGATTGAAATTGAGCAAATACAGAAAAATGGTGGGGCGGACAGTAAACGTAGAACTGTAGCGTACCAGAAGGCACTTAATGTGCATTTGTCAGAAGCTCAGACAAGAGAACTTATTGATGAGCAGCTCCGAAAGGTCGGATGGGAAGCTAATACAACGGAACTTCGATATTCTAAGGGTACAAGACCAACTAAGGGAAAGAATCTTGCTATTGCAGAATGGCCTACCGATTCCAATACAGGAAATAATGGCTATGCAGACTATGCTTTATTTATAGGGGAAAAGCTTGTAGGTATAGTGGAAGCAAAGAAGAAGCATACAAATATTTCATCAGTGTTAGATGGTCAGTGCAAGGATTATGCAAAGATGATTAAGTCAGAACATCAGAAGTATGTAATCAATAGATTTGGTGCATATATGGTTCCGTTTCTTTATGCCACCAATGGCAGACCATATATTAAGCAGTATGAACAGATGTCAGGAATATGGTGCTTGGATGTCAGAGAACCATTTAACGCACCAAAAGCGTTATCTGGATGGTCAACACCAGAAGGTATTGAGCAGGCACTGGAAAAAGATATTGTAGAGGCTGATAAGAAGTTAGCTGCTACAGGATATGAGGTATTGCAGGACCCTGATGGTTTAAATCTTCGTTATTATCAGATAGAAGCGATTCAGGCTGCCGAAAAAGCAATAGCAGAACATAAGCAGACAGCACTTCTTGCAATGGCTACGGGAACAGGTAAGACAAGGACTGTGCTTGGAATGATTTATAGATTCCTTGATGCTGGGAGATTTAAGAGAATCCTGTATCTTGTCGATAGAACATCACTCGGTGATCAGACTATGGATACATTCAAAGAGGTTAAGCTTAAAGAATTACTTACTTTGAATCAGATGTATGATGTGAAGTCTTTAGAAGATAAAGAATTTGAGAAGGACACCAGAGTGCATATTGCTACTGTTCAGAGCCTTGTGAAACGTATTATGTACAATGAGTCAGATAAGAGTCTTGGAGTATCAGATTATGACCTGGTCATCGTAGATGAAGCGCACAGGGGCTATATTCTGGACAAAGAAATGGGAGATGATGAGGTACTGTATCGTGACCAGAATGACTTCCGAAGTAAGTACAGGGCGGTAATTGATTATTTTGATGCAGTAAAAATTGCACTTACAGCAACGCCAGCTCTTCATACAACAGAGATATTTGGAAAGCCTGTATATTCATATGATTATCGTACAGCAGTCATCGATGGATTTCTGGTTGACCATGATGCACCGCATATTATCAAAACAAAGTTATCAGAAGAGGGAATCAGCTTTGAGAAAGGTTCAACAGTACCGATATATGATCCTGTTACAAATGAAATTACAAACAGTTCAGAATTGGAAGATGACCTGAAATTTGAAGTTGAAGATTTTAATAGGCGAGTGGTTGACAAAAGCTTTAATGAGACAGTCTTACAGGAAATTGCAAAGGATATTGATCCTAACGAAAAAGGGAAAACTCTTATCTTTGCAGTAGATGATGCTCATGCAGATATGATTACTCAGATATTAAAAGATTACTACACGAATCTTGGAATCTCTGAGGAAGCGGTAATGAAGATTACCGGATCAATTGAAAATGGTAATCCTGTAAAGATAAAGGAAGCCATTCGGAGATTTAAGAATGAAACATATCCTAATATTGTTGTTACAGTAGATTTATTGACAACAGGTATTGATGTAGAGGAGATAGAGAATCTTGTATTCATGAGAAGAATCCGTTCAAGAATCTTGTTTGAACAGATGCTTGGTAGAGCTACCAGATTATGTCCTGAAATAGGAAAGACACATTTTGAGATATATGATGCAGTAGGTGTCTATAATGCGTTAGAACCTGTTTCCACAATGAAACCAGTAGTAGCCAATCCAGCAACTACATTTGATGATTTAATTGATGGTATTGATTCATTAGATACCGACAGGGCAAGGAAAAACCAGATTGACCTTATCGTTGCCAAAATGCGTAGGAATAAATCACAGATGAGTGATAAGTACAGAGCACGATTTGAGCAGATGACTGGAGGTTTGACGCCAGAGAAATTTATAGAGAAAATTCATAGTATGCCGGTCGATAAGGCAATTGAAACTGTAAAGAATAACAGGCAGGCGTTTGAATATGTCAAGAGGATGCCAAAGGAAAGAGAAAAGTTCATAAGTGATGAGCCAGACGAGCTTCGTAGTCATACCAGAGGATATGGTGATGCTACAAGGCCAGAGGACTATCTAAAAGAATTTAGAGATTTTATAGATAATAATATCAATGAGATAGCAGCTTTGAATATAGTTGCTACACGTCCAAAGGAATTAACAAGACAGTCACTAAAGGATTTGAAGATTATCCTTGATGGAAAGCATTTCAACGAGACTATGCTGCAGACAGCATGGAAAGAAATGACAAATGAAGATATTGCAGCGGATATCATAAGCTTTATTCGTCAGCGTAGTATCGGAGATGCTTTGATTAGTAAAGATGACCGTATCCATAATGCCATTGTAAAAACAAAGGCTAATCATCCGGAGCTTAGCAAAATTCAGTTAGGATGGTTGGATAGGATTGAAGCCCAGCTTCTTAAGGAGGTAGTGCTCAACAGAGAGACTTTTGATTCGGATGCATTTAAGAACAAAGGTGGTTATAATGCGGTAAACAAGGCTTTTGGGCAGAAATTAGATGAGTTTATTGATGAAATCAATGGATATATGTATTCAGCATAAATTACAAGGAGAGAATGATAGATGACAAATCAGGAAATAGTAGCAAAGTTGTGGAATCTCTGTAATGTTCTTAGAGATGATGGTATTACATATCACCAGTATGTTACAGAACTTACTTACATCTTGTTTTTGAAGATGGCAAAGGAAACAGGAACCGATGATAAGATTCCAGAGAAATACCGCTGGGATAGATTAGCAGAAAAAGATGGACTTGCGTTGAAAAAATTCTACGAGGACTTGCTTCGTGAGCTGGGCGAAAAAGGTACAGGTCGTATTCAGGAAATTTATTCAGGGGCAAGAAGTAATATTGAAGAGCCAGCAAATTTAAAGAAAATCATTACAAACATCAATGACCTTGACTGGTATTCTGCAAAAGAAGAAGGACTTGGAAATCTGTACGAGGGATTATTAGAGAAAAATGCAAATGAGAAAAAGTCAGGAGCAGGTCAGTATTTTACTCCGAGAGTACTTATTGATGTAATGACAGAATTAATAGCACCTCAGCCCGGAGAAAGATGTAATGATCCTGCATGTGGTACATTTGGATTTATGATAGCGGCGGATGCGTATGTAAAGGCACATACAGATGACCTATTTTCTTTAACTTCAGAACAGCAGGCATTTCAGAAGAATGAGGCATTTACAGGGGCAGAACTTGTACATGAGACTCATAGGCTGGCTCTGATGAATGCAATGCTTCACGATATTGATGGTAGGATATATTTGTGTGATACCTTATCAAATCAGGGGAAACAAATGAAAGGATTTGATGTTGTTCTTACGAATCCACCATTTGGAACAAAGAAGGGTGGAGAGCGTGCAAACAGAGATGATTTTACATTCCAGACAAGCAATAAGCAGCTTAACTTCTTACAGCATATTTATCGCTCTCTTAAAGCAGATGATAAGGCAAGAGCTGCTGTCGTATTGCCGGATAATGTGTTATTTGCTGATGGAGAAGGTGAGAGAATTCGCGAGGATCTTATGAATAAATGTAATCTTCATACTGTACTAAGACTTCCGACAGGAATATTTTATGCGCAGGGGGTAAAGACAAATGTACTTTTCTTTACTAGAGGAACAACAGATAAGGATAATACTAAGGAAGTGTGGTTCTATGATTTAAGAACCAATATGCCTTCATTTGGTAAGACAAATCCATTAAAGGCGGAGCACTTTGATGGCTTTAAGGCTGCATATACAGCAGAGGACAGAAAGAGTGTGTCCGATGAGAGATGGAGTTGTCACACATATGATCAGATATCAGAGGAAGGGAAGAATCATAGCCTTGATCTCGGATTGATTAAGGATGATTCTGTACTTGATTATGATGATTTGCCAGACCCTATTGAATCGGGGGAAGAATGTATTGCTCAGCTTGAGGAAGCAGTTGATTTGCTTATGAGTGTAGTAAAAGAGCTTAAGGCTCTGGAAGGAGTTGAGTAATATGGCAAAAGCAAAGAGTAAAAAGATCACAATTGAAGAAGCATTGGTACCGGTTGAGGAACAGGAATATAATATTCCTAATAATTGGATATGGATATATCAAAATTTTGTATGTCAGTTAGCTAATGGAGAAAAAATGAGTGGAGAAGAATATCCATATCTTGAGGTTAAGTATTTAAGAGGTGATACTGATGCTGAAATTAAAGACTCGGGTAGATTTATAACGGCAAATACTAAAGTGATTTTAGTTGATGGTGAAAATTCAGGGGAAGTGTTTGAGGTTTTAGAAGATGGATATATGGGTAGTACTTTTAAAGCACTCAACATATCAGAGATGGTAAATGAAAAATATTTGCTTTATTATGTTGATTCGAAAAGAGAGCTATTGAAAAAAAATAAGACAGGCTCAGCAATACCACATTTAAACAAAAGACTATTTTTGGGTTTAGGATTCCCATTACCACCACTACCAGAGCAACAACGAATTGTGGAGCAAATTGAGGGCTTGTTTTCTAAGCTTGATGAAGTAAAAGAAAAGATTGAATGTTTATTGGATAGCAAAAAAGTAAGATGTAATTCAGTGCTAAACAAAGCCTTTACAGGAAAATTAACAGCAAAATGGAGAGAAAATAATAATATAAAATTTGAGACATGGGAATACATAAATTTTGAAAAAATAATTGTAGAAGGGCCTCAAAATGGAATGTATAAACCAAAAACTTCTTATGGAAGCGGAACGAAGATACTAAGAATAGACTGTTTTTATGATGGTAAATTGGAGCCTTGGGAGAAACTAAAACGATTAGAAATAACTGATGAAGAGAAACATACCTATTTGCTTTCTGTTAATGATATTGTTGTGAATAGAGTTAATAGTATGCCGTACTTAGGAAAGTCAGCACTTATTCGTAAATTACCAGAGCAATGTGTATTTGAAAGCAACATGATGCGTATTAAAATTAATATTCGAAAAGCAAATCCAGAGTACGTTATAAGATATTTGAATAGTTCTATTGGACTACAGGAACTTCGTAAAAATGCCAAGCAGGCAGTCAACCAAGCGAGTATTAATCAGCAGGATGTAAAGATGGTAAAAATTGCATTACCATCATTGGAAGAGCAAAACGAAATTGTTAAAATAATTACATCTATATCTAATAAAGATGAGGCTATTTTAAATAAAGCTGAAGCGGTTATTGAAGAAATTGATTTGATGAAAAAATCAATTCTTGCTAAAGCGTTTCGTGGTGAACTTGGTACTAATATTTCGAAAGAGAAAAATTCGATTGAAGTACTTAAAAAATTAATTGAGGAGAAATCAAAATGAATGAAAAGATTGACAAAAGCAAACTGACGATCCCTATATATCTTAATACTAAAATTGTTTTTGATATGCTGGCTACAATAGAGGATGGTTTTTCTGAAGTAAAAAACATACAGACCTCAAAGAGTAAAAATAGAGAAGAAGATACTGAAGCTAATATAGGAATGAGTAATTTGTTTGCATTAGTTAGTGTTGGATTAAAAGGAAATTTGAAATCTGGGAATAGCAGCGACCAAACGATAATGGAAGAGAAAACACATACAACAGTATCATTATTTCAGAAATTGAAGGCAGATTTGGACACAGCCAAGTTAATAAATAGGAACATTGATACGTATGAAATAGGAGATTTTGTTGAAATACAAGGAAATTTAAAAACAAATCCGTAAATTGAAATGCTGTCTGCATTAAAGGAATTGATGGCCTTAGCGAATTTGTTTTCCGATAAGCCCAAAAATAATCAGAGCAAAAAGGATAAATTAATGTCGGATGCTAAGTTCAATGCTCAGATAGAGGGACTTATCAATGGATTACAAGCTGGAGGAAAGAAAGATATTATTTGTGAGGCGTCTGGATTAAAGGTGGTTCTTCCTACTGATGAAAATTATTTCTTGAACAATAATATCAGTGAGATAACTGATGGAAATTATAAGATTCTTGGAAAAGTAGTGCAGATATACAAGGATTCAGGAGAGATAAGTTTACTAAGGAATACGGTTTTTTCTAAGCTACAGTTAGATAAGATGAAAGAATTTCGAGATGTATTTACTGATCCGGCTTTAGCTGATTTTGTTGGAAATGGTGGAATTACAACAACAATAGAAGCCCCTGTAATTATGATTATTCCAATAGCAATTTATGTTTAATATTTGAAATGTTTAAGCTTTAAATAGATTTCCCTTTTGATAACGCTATATATGCGTTTCTAAGAAGTCAGGACATTTGGTGTCTTAGAAACGCAACTGGCGTGAGTGTAAGTGGTAAAAATTTTTAAAAAGATGTATTGATAGCAGGAATGCCTTGAATGAAACAAACATGTGAAAAGGGAAGGTATCTCCTATGCTGCGATTATTAACACTATTATCAATGCAACAAACAGCAGAAGAAAGATTTGAACTGCCTTGTTTGTTTCAACACGTAGAAGAATCTCCTTTTTATAATTTCGTTCACAATCTTCAAATAGGACAATACATGCTTTTAGCCTTTGGGATATTTCTGCGAAGTCTTTAGGAGAATTTCTGATCATGTATTTGCCGTCAGTAACAATATCGTTTATTTCTATTAGGATTTTGTTAAGTCTGAATTTATATTGCCAAGGTTCGTAGGTGATGAAAAAGGAAGAAAGCTCACTCCAATAATTGTTGAGAATATCGACCAAGTTGCTTTCACCAGCGATGTTACCGGCATTATCAATCGCTTTAACTTTGTTAGCACGTTTTTTGCCTTTTGTTTTTTGGAAGTGTTCATAGGCAGAGTATGTAGCGGTAATTCCATATATGCAAGTGAACATTTCTTTTACATGGTTAAACTGATTTCTGTATTCTGCTTCAATCAGAAATACATAAGAAACAAAAATACCAGAAATTATTCCGCCAATGATACCAATTAGCAGATTAAGATCAATAGAATATATTGTTTTCCACATAGATGCCTCCAACTTTAAACGTATTCTTCTATAGGAACATTAAATATCCGTAGCGTATTCTCAATTTCAGCCTCATACATAGGTGAATTCTTTTCTTCTAAGTGGCGCATATGTGCATGGAACAATGTTATAAGCTGCATGTTATGGGAATATAGTAGTATATTCATATTGCCATTAACAGGAATTGGCGATTCGTGTATTTCAATTCCTATCTCTTTCATGTCATACCAGCATTGTCTAAATTCCATATATAGTTTCTTGATTTCATCTGAACTGTTCATAATGTAATCTAATTCAATATAAAAAGTGGCACTTCGTTTGCTCATAATTTCATCAACGGATATAGTGAATCTGATTCCGGCATCTTCCAACGCAAGCAAGCTTCGATAAAATTCAGAAAAACGAGTAATCGGGTGCCTGTCAGAAGATAGCAGAGAAGAGGCATCTTCATTAAACTTTTGCACCAGTGCAAAATTGTTGGTAATCTCTTCGGCAAAATTATATGGATATCTTGCCTTCCAACGGATATAATCGTTTTTCTTATCCGCAATGGTACTATTTGAGTCATTGATATCCGGTTGTAATTCGTCTCTTTTTTTAACCCATGCTGAAAGTCCCTCAATAATCCAGTTAGCACTCGAATATTCTCCCTTTGAAAAGGCTAATTGATAATTCTCACCAACTTTTTCAAAATGCAATCCATAGATATCTTCTAATTCAAAAAGTACATGCATTACACTTGTGGGATCATCGAAATCCGGCTCAGCAAGCGTAGAAGGATTTATGTCCAGTGCATCTGCAATCTCAAACAGTTTTCCATCCTTTGGTTTTCTTACATCATTTTCATATTGACGTATGCGGTCTCCGGTCAATTTGACCATGGAGCCAAGTTGTGCCTGTGTCAGACCTTTTAGTGTTCGATATTTTCTTATTTTATCTCCAAGAGTCATATAAAAATCTCCTTTACGATAAGTGATTTATTGCTTAATAGCATTATTGTACCACGAACAAATAAAAAAGTGAACATAAAAGTTAATATCAAATAGAATAAAAGTACAAAAAAGCACTTGACGAAACGAAAAAGATATTATATCATAATAGCACAAGTACAAAAATGTACGCATTAAATAATCGCAAATGTTTTCATAAGACATTGAAGTGAAGAAAGGGGGAATAAGCCTATGAATAAAAAGATGTATGTAGACGTTACAGAAGTCTGTGATGATTGGGGCGTCAGCCGAGCACAAGGCTATAAGATTATTAAGCAGCTCAATGATCGCATGCTTGCTATCAATCCGAATCTTATTGTTTTGTCCGGCAAGGCAAATAGAAAGTTTTACGAGGAGAATTGTTATGGCATGGCAAAAGAAGCATAAAAAAAGACCTTTCTCCGGCAAGAGAAAGGTCAACAACACATCGGAAGCTGTGATGTATCGCTTACACATTTACTATAGCACAGCTTCCTGATGTACACAACAAAAGAGAGGAGGCGATTGATTATGCCAGTATTTAAGAACAAGGCTGAATCTTGTTGCTTTATTGTTATTAGTTCAGGTAGTATATGTCGGAATCAGAGTGTATGTGAAAGGCTGTAAAAGAGCCAGAGGCTATTATTGATGTTGAGGTGTGAGAAATATCGCAGAAAGGTGGATGAAAGTTATGGAAAAATTGGAGAAAGTTATTGTAGAGAATGGTATTACTTATGTGTTAGATGATGATGATATTTATTATCCGGATTTACAGTTACTGGAGGGAACAAATTATAATATCGGAAAGTTTGGACATATGAGATGTGAGTATCTGAAAGAGTTCAAACATGGATATTATATGGAGCTGTTACTTGATGGAAGACTTAATGAATATCTGCATGAGATTGACGAGGCATGTTATGAGATGCGGGACAGGCTCGTGGAAAAGATGAAGGAAAAACAAGGTGTGACAGAGCAGTTAAAAGCGGAGAATTAGATGATGTGGGTGGGGAAGATGAATAATATTATTGCTTGTGCGGAGGAGGTTGTGGTGATGGAGGTGGTGTATGTGTGATGAAGAGGGCGGCTGTAAGGCTACTCTTTTTGGACGGTATAATTATAGAAAGAATATTCATATTATGATAGAATAGGAGAAAAGACTTAAGGAGTTGTCACGATGATAAAAAAGATAAATTTCAAAAAAAAATATTGTATATTTGCAAATTCATTTGTATATTTCTTTTTAGAAATTACTTTGTTTCGGATTGTTAAGCCTATAGGTTTACAACAATATTGGGTAATTATTCCAACATTGATTTATATTGTTTCAAAATTGTATAAAAAGTTTGAAGACAAAGTCGTAATTTATGATTTGTCAATTGAGATATCAAATATATTGGCACTTCTGATGCTGTACATTTCTATTAGAAATAAAAATATAAATGACCTGATTTGGAACAAGTATAGTTTTTTATCTTTTCTTACATGTATACTCCTTTTATCTGCTTTGATAATAAAGCAAGATATTTTAAAAAAGACAAATGAGGAGAAAAAGCGGGGAAATAATTATTTATTCAATTTGTTTTATCTAAATACATCCAAAACACATGAGATAGCGATGTTGATTGATAATAAGATTATGAAGACGATAGAAAAGGAGCAAACTTCAGAAGAATTGTTGAAACGTAGTATTTCTGGATTTTATGGTAAAAAAGATGTTTTTGCAAATGAAATGGGATATTCCAATGAAGAAAGTTCTAAAAAGAGAGTATATGAGAATTTTGATGTCAAAACAACAAAATCTATTATGTTACGGAAAATATATGAAACTGCTTTGGAAAATTCAAATAAAAAACTTCAAGAAGGGGATTTGGTACTTTTCGAAAATATTGAATTACAACAACGTAATATTGATGATACGATAATGATTTTGAATGTTTTGAAAGATAGTAAATTTAAAAATCAAGGTAATGAAGATTTGGAAATCAACTTAAATAAGATGATGGAAAAGATGCTAGATGATTTTACTATAGACTATACATTTAAGTATAAATGGAAAAATGAAAATGATGAACAATACATTATTCAATTGCCGTATAAGTCGTCAGACAATTTCGAAAATGGATATCAACATAACGATTTGCAATTGGGAAAACTGAGCCTTATTGGTATATACCGCGGCAAAGTGAATTTCTCAGAAAGGGATAGCATATCATCAAAATTTTTGGATCTGATGAAAGACTCTTTTGTTGATGAGAATTCTACAGACAGTAAAAATGATATAATGAAGCTAAGTCATAACGAAAAAGAATCGAATACTTTTCCATTTGAATTTAAACATAATAAATTGAGGGATACAATTTCGTTGATTGATGTTATAGCAATTATTCAAGAGATTAATATTGGTAGTAAAACGGAGAATGAGTAATTATGTTATTTGTTTATGAAGATACAGAAAAGAGAAGAAAATTTAAGGATAAATATTACAACTATAAATTTGTAGGTCCCTCTTTTTTTATTCGTGATAGCGACAATCTGAATGATATTTTGTATTTAGTAGAAGATGAACACTATGATCATCTTATGGTGGACATATCGAATTGGATAAAAGATGGAAATTTTTATAAGGTTTATTTTGAAAGATTTCTTATGATACTTCTAGATAATGTTGATGATATACATTTTTGTATCAAAGAAAGTTTATTGGATGAGTTTCTTCAATGGTTTCCGGATTTTTTTGAAGAAAAAGATATTGATAAGACCTATGCTAAAAATGAGGATGTTCAAGAAAATACAGATAAAGAAATAGATATTTTGAATTATATAATTCCAGACAAAGTGTATGTATATGATAGAATTCAATCATTAGAAAAATTTGATAAAAAAAAGATAATGTCAATTAGTGAACTCATTGATAAACATGAAGGAATATTTCTTCGATATGACATAAAGAAAATAGATGAAAAACTTACAGAAGGAAACATTGAATTTATTGACATAACATCCCTTGTACAAATTATTCAATTGCGAAGTGATATACTTTTACAGGCTGAACTTCTTTTTTTACAGATTACTTCTGCATATTGCAACAAATTCTGCATAAAAAGAGACTATGTGCGTACCTTGGAAGAAAAATTTCCGTATATGTTTACGGAACATGAACAATTAGTAAAAGAACTAGAGAAAGAGGAAACAGAAGTAGATGCTTGCAAAAAAGATTTAGATGTAAATGAGATAGGAAGAATAGCTGATGAAATAAATTATGCTTTGAAGGGGCATGATGATTTTAAAACAGACTTTAAAAGAAATTTGTTAAAATATTCATTTTTAAACAATATGGGTGATAGGAAAATATTTTCAATAATTATTTGTGGAGAATCAGGAATTGGAAAAACTGAGTTTGCAAAAATTGTTTCTGAAAAAATGTTTCCACAAGAAGAGTTGATAAAAATAAATTTTGGAAATTATTCGACAGAGGGAGTCCTTAATAGTCTTATTGGTTCTCCATTGGGATATGTCGGTAGTGAAGAAGGAGGGGAACTGATTAATAAAATAAAAAAATCTAAATCAAAAGTTATTCTGATTGATGAGTTTGAAAAAGCAACATCTAGTGTATATAACTTTTTTTATGAATTATTGGAGGATGGAATATTTACTGATCGGCATGGCGAAAAGCATGATTTAAATGGATATATAATTGTTTTTACATCTAATATGTCTCAGAAAATGTATCAAAGTCATATACCAGATTCTTTAAAGTCTAGATTTGATATGGTGTATTATTTTGTTGATGTCCCTAAAAAGGAAAAACAAGCATTTATATATGATAGTGCTATGAAATTGATTGAAAAATTGGAACTTTATTTTGGAAAAAAGATAAATTATGATTATATAAAAGATGAGTTAGAGAAACTTGTAGCTTATAATAATTTACGAGATATAAAGAGAAAAGTAGAGGATATCGTGTTTATTGAGTTTTTTCGAGAGGATAGTTAAACGTATTAGTAATACTTGAATGTCTATATAGAAAGAAGGTGTTTTAAAATAAAACAGAAATGTAAAGAGTGGTTAGGAAGTGCAGCAGGTCGAATTTCTTTATTGTTATTTATTATTAGTCTTCTTATGTTAATTATTGCATGTTCTTCGTGGGATGCTACAAGTGAAAGAGCAGCGAGTAATATCAATAATATTTTGTTTGGTATATCAACTAATTTATTGGGAATTATTGTAACGGTTTCGTTTGTTCAATATTTTATTGATAAGCAAAACGAAAAGCAAGCACGGCAAGAAGAGGCAACTTTAATAAAACGATACGACAGATTTATGGAAGTACTTATAAAAAGGTATTTAATGTACTTTCATTGTGTAACTACACCAATGGATAAGAGACAAAATGAGAATCCGCTAGAATTAAAAAATGATTTTAATTTTGAGGATATGTGTGATTTATATGAACAATCTCTCTACACTTGTGAAGGAATATTTGAACCTTCAATAGTTCTTTTTTATAAAGCTGAAGAAAAGCTGCGTAACTATATTATTGATATGGTGGAAAATATTGATTTTAAATACAATGAGGAACTTTTGCAAATTCTTATGTGCTTTGTAGAATCTTCAATTGAACATGATATGAGGGGAGCTATATTAGGAAATATTAATACACAGTCAGGTGGTGAAAAATTAACAAAAACAATAAGTAAATACATAAAGGATTCATCGCACCAATGGGTTGAGAAAGGTAAACGAGGAGAGTTAAGTGCCAATTTAATGTTACCGTACGTTCAATTGTATCAAGTGTTAAAAATAGAAATAGATTTGTTGATTCAATATAATCAATATTTAAGAGAGTTGAAATAACAGATACTTTTGCGTTGTTTCGTCACTACATATCAGTAACGTTCTGTAAATCCTCAAACATGAGTACTGGAAAGCAAAAATCCCCGCATTTTAGCGGAG